>Ga0209358_10000987_pt1 | contig 23583 bp, 44 predicted proteins | sample LauGreFa1BDMLBSN_2_FD_187574 | JGI IMG/M metagenome (GOLD analysis project Ga0209358, IMG submission 187574) | Freshwater lake microbial communities from Lake Michigan, USA - Fa13.BD.MLB.SN (SPAdes) (version 2) | ecosystem: Environmental > Aquatic > Freshwater > Lake | place: Lake Michigan, USA...
CCCCAAGAAAAATCCATGATTTTCAAATCTTATGATATTTTGAAAAATACACATGACAAAATAAAATTCAAAAAGAATTTTACATAAAATTTTCTTCAATTATTTTTAAAAAAACAAAAAAATGCAAAAACTCACTAACGAACAAAAAGCCAAAATTTATAATGGTATGTTGAGAAGATATCAAAAACTCCAAGAGGAAGTAAGATTGATTCAAGCTCAGAGTTTAGAGGTAACACCTAAAGACCAAAGAAAAATCAAAGAAATGGAGGCTGAAATGAAAAAAATTTATACCTCAACAAGAAGACTATACAATTAACTTTTTTGAAATATTTATCTTAAGTAAATAAACCAAAAATACTTAAAAATGGCTTTAAAAATTAATTTAAGAAACAACACAAGTTTGTTTATTAAAGTTGAGGGTTTTGATGACGTAATTGTTCCAAACACTCCATTAGATGACAGAACTTTTAGTTGGGAGTCTGATAGTAACAAAACTATTAGTTTCTTTATAAATGAAGAATGTACTAACTTATCTTTTACAGGTAGTATAAGTTTGGTTAGTAACGATGGAATATTTGTTGATAGAGGAAATCAAGTAACTAACACTATCAAACTTGATGCTGACATTAGTTCAACTGCTTTGAGAATAATTCAGGATACTAATGGTACGGGAGGTAAACTTTTAGAGTTTAGTGAAATAACTCCAACAACAACAGTGAATTTAAGTTATTTTGACTTATAATTGAAACCCCTTTAAAAAGGGGTTTTTTTTTGTCCATAAAATTCTAAACTTATGAATATAAAATTTTTTATGATTGAAACTTGGATGAAAATTATGTCTTTTTTTGTTGAAAAACCATCAAAAAAACTGTGTTGGACAACACAAGACTATGAATGCGGTATGAGATGGGCTAAAACCCAACCACATCCATTTATTAAAGGTAAATCATTGTGGGACTTATGTTATGACAGATATGAATCTGTGAACACAATTGATAACCTAAATAAATTCATATTTAACGAAATGTAAAACCAGTTAATTCTGTAACTTTCGTTATTGGTACCTGATTATTTTCAATTCCATCAGGTTTAGACTTTGTATTCTCGAAAATGTAAGCCAACCAAGTATTTGTTTTTTTTATAAAAACTACTTTCCAACACTTTTCAGGAACAGAAACTGTTCCAATTTTTTTTATTTCACCAATATTACCCGTCCAGACTTTTATTGAATCTTCAGTTGACGCCAACTGTCTTGTTTTAACTTCAAGAGATTTCCAATCACCAGCGTTTAATGAATGGTATTGTGCTGCCATGTTGGAGAAATAAAAGCATTCTTCGGAGATTTGCTGTGTTTGACATAAATTGTCGGCCGCTGGCATCATATGACCTCTGTCAAAACCACTATTTACATAATCTTTGGAGATGTTTGTCTCAACAGGGAGTTTTGGGTCAGGTTTGAAAACGTCTTTTCTTTTTAATGGTGATGAGCAAGTAACCATGTTTTTCGTTAACCACCACTCCACTAAAACTGGATATTTTTTCGATTTACTAAATACCGTCGTATAGTTTGTGTGTGTTATTCTGACGGTATCTTGTGAATGAGACTCAAAAAATACAAATAAAAAGAAGGTTAGTATTAAATTTTTCATATGTATAAATACCTTTAGGTATAAGACTATTTTTTTATAATTGATTAATGAACGTCTCTCATGAAAACAAAGTTATTTGGTGGGCACCTGAAAGATGTGCCACTAAAATAACTGCAAAAATATTCGGCGAAGCAGATTTTTTTGTTGATGGACGACCACTTTCAGAAGGTTATCATTCTCACGATTTTGAAATACCGAGTGGTTGCGAAGATTATAAAATTTTCTGTAACATAAGGAACCCCTATGATAGGATTTTTGGGATTTTTTTAAATTTTACAAATTTTGGTATAAATTTTGTATACACCAAAGATAAAAAACAAGACCTTATAACAAAATATGAAAACTTTATTGATGAATTTGTAACTAACAACAGAAGGTTTTCTGAAAACCAAAAAATAGGAGAAGAACCTACGCTTTGGAGATACTTTAATAAAATGAATTTTTTTCAGAAATACCCCGATTATTTTATAAGAGTCGAAAATCTCGAGTATGATTTATCAAAAATCAATTTTGTGACAGACACATACCTTTGGAAGTCAGGTCAAGCCAAAGAACTACTAGAAAAGAATTCTTTTTTGAAAAAAAGACCTTTTACGTTCGATGAGATATACACTGAAAAGGGTGCAAATAAAATTTTTCATTATTTTAGGAAGCAATTTTTCCTTTTGGGTTATTCTCCTTTCTCATTCACTAAAGAAATTTTGGATAATGACCATAAAAAGTATTTCCTACATAACATTATTGACTGACCATATATTTATGGTTATGGGAAAAAGATTTCAACTTTCAGAATCAGATATTAAAGAAATCAAAGGTCTATATTCATTGTCCGAAAATGAGGGTAACGAAGAAAGAAAATTTTGTCACAGCGGAAATGTAAAAACATTGGACGAAATTGTCGGGGGTGAAGATTTGGATGATTACATAGAAGGTGTAAAGATTAGAAAAAATGGCCTTGGTGGATTATTGGATATGATGGAGTTACTCAAAACGTTAAGATTATTTCCTAACGTTTCTGACGGAGGTGAACATTTGGCGTTTGAAATAATGAATTGTATCAAAGGTTTTAAACCCTACAATTATTTCGATGAAACAAAAAAAGAGTGTATGAAAGCTATGGATAAAATCATAGAATTGTACAAAGAAAACGAACACGGAGAAGAACTTGTTAAAGATATCGAAAAAGTTTATGCATCCTATCATGTTTCACCGAGAGCAAAAGAATTTATGAAACATTCCTTATCTATGGTAAGAGGAAAATAATTTAATTTAAATCTTTCACAATTATATTTGAAGTCCCAACTCGGGACTTTTTATTTTTTATGTCGACTCAATCTCATATAGACAAGGTTAACTTACAACCGATGGTTATTCCTTATCCAACACACGTTGGTGCCCCGAAAATTGAACCTCAAGACCTAACATCATTCAAGAAGCACGGATTGAACAAGGTTGACCGTGTAGTAAAAAAAAGATTTGACGAAATCGTTAAAGAAGCAGAAACCCTTCAAAATTCGATTCTTCTACAACAAGAGGTATATTCCTCAAAATATAATTTTGAACCGATTATAGGGGAGATATATCACTTATACGAGAATTTGGACGGTAGTCGGTCATTGTCTTTGATTGGACCTAACGAGTGGAACAAGAAATATTTATATTCGGTGGTGTTTAATTCAGATATGACATGGACCAAGTTACAAAAATAAAAAAAATATGTGAGAATGTGTTGGACACCTCTTACGGGAAAGAAATATCCATCATAGATTCAATTGTTATACCCACATTTAAGTTTGATGATGAGACAGAAACTTGGACACCCGATTCTTATTCGGTTTTTTTAACCCTGAAAAAACAAAACTCTGATATTTTTTTTGAAAAAAATTTTGATGACTTTTTTGAGTCATTTTTAGGGTTTGATTTTTGTATTGAATTCTCCTAGAACTAGTTTTTCTAGTTTTTTTAATTTTTTTATAGTTTTATTATTATTCTATAAGAATAATAATTATTTCCCTCTCGACCAAAGTCCTGAATTTATGAAAATTTCCCATATTTATCATAAAAAATAAGTAATGCAAGAAATGAATTCATTTTGGACGGTTATTATAACAGTAGTAACGGTTTTGGGCTCCGCAAGTGCTTGGAGATTCTACGAAAAAAGAGCAATGAGAAAAGAAAGAGACGAAGAATTCATAAGACACGACTGTAAAGACAGAATTTCAAAGTTAGAAGTCCTTTTGGAGAATTCATCAAGAGAAAAAGATGAAATGAGGGCCACTATACTAAAACTTACTGAACAAGTTTCAGCTCTTGCAGTGAAAGTTGAGTACCTACAGAAGGAAAATTCCGAATTATACAAAAGTTTGAACAGGGCCTCCAACTAATTTAGACCACTCATCAAAAATTTGATTGAAATTAAGCTTCTTAAGTCAAATTAAATCTATATATTTCAAAAGAACATTATGAAAAAAATTTTATTATCAGTAATTGGTGTATTTGCTATACTTACACTTGTTGCACAACCAAGAAATCCCGAATTTCAAAGACCTTTACCAAATCAATTCAGAGATTTCGTTGACCATCAACAAAAATGGAACACAGAAAGACCTAAAATCGAAAAAAAAGACGGAAAAGTAATCATTACAATGACAGAAGAACAATTTTCAAAAATGAGAATGATGAGACAAAGGTCACAGATGATGATGGCAAGATTTTCCCAAAATAATTGTGAAAAATGTGATAAATGTCACAAAAAACACGGAAGAAAAGTCAAAAATTTCAGAAAATAACTAATAACCCCTCACACGAGGGGTTTTTTATTATTCCCACGTTATCATAACATTAATTGGTTGTTCTGGAAAAAAATAAACAAGTGCATCTTGTATTACGTAGTCGACAAGAGCACGTTCCATGACCTCTTCACTGATTATTTCACCCAAAATAATTTTCGCTTCAACAAGAACAAAATCCCCACGGGTTGTATAGTCCAAATTAAGAATTTTTACCTTTGTACCTTCGCCATAAAATTCCGAAATCGCTTCTCCCCTGAAATCGTTAATATAGGATTCAATAAGTGAACAGATTTTTCTCTTCTTTTCGGACATGAGAAGAATTTACAACAATTTTATCAAAAATCATCAATTAGCTTCTTCCTTGACCCCTGTAAGCCTTTGGTCTCGGACTATGTTTGTTGTAAGATTTTTTTGCACTACCACCTTTCCTTCTGCCGAAGTTAATCTTTCTTGATTCTGCTGATGATTTTGAGCCTTTTGCCATAAATTATAGTTTAATGAATAAATATTTTTATATTTATGTTTATGAGACTTACCGAAGAAGAAAAAAAACAAATTCTTTCGAAATATTCTGATGACACATCGGATGATTTGTTGAATCATCTTAAAAGGCATTTCCCCGTATCAGAAATTAAACTTGATTGGATGGATAACCCCATAAAGTTCATTCAAATAGAGGATAAAACAAGACCTTTAGATTCAAACAAAAAATATTTGGTATCTAAAATCTTTAACTTGGTTGAGGAAAACTGGCTTTCTCTCGGTACACAAAAAATTAGAAGAACTATAAAAAAATATTTGGACGGTATCAGATAATTTATTTATCTTTGTAATCTGTTCGGAACTCACAGGCGATGAAAGATACTCGGTATTCGGACAAAAAAAGTTCTTACAAATTTTGGTGGTCTAAAAAAGATTTCTTATCTTTGTAAGACAATTGGTTGTGGTAGCTCAGGAACTCTTTGAGTTCACGGTAGAGCAATCGGCTGAACCCCGATGTGCCAGTGGTTCGACCCCACTCCCAACCACGAAAATCTTCAGATTTTTATCTGAATTTTCTTCAAAAGATTTGGAAGGCATTAAAATCTTTCTTATCTTTACAAAAAAAGGACAGCGGAATGTTTACTTTGTGGTGGTTCCCCATACTCACCCGACAAACTTTCTTCTCCGCTCTATAAATTAGAAATGTAGTGTCAATCAAAACACGGGAGGTTTATGCGGAAAGGAAAATTCCTATTTCATCCTGAATAAACAAACAACCAAAGACTTTTCGGACGTTTTTAGTCGTTAAATAAAAACAAGAGTTGTCCACTCATGATGGGTTACTAATCAGGTCTTAAATCCCAGTCCACTAAAATTTGACCAATTCGCTCTGACGGGGGCTTTGGGAGACACGACGGTGTCTCCCTTTTTTATCCATAAAATTTTCTCAAAATATCAAAATCTATACTTTTTGGAATATTTATTGGTAAGTAAATTACCAAGATTATGAAAAAATTTTTCCACGATTTATTCAACGACAGCAACTCAATCAATGAAAAGAGTGTTGTAGGCTTTTTAGCATTTGTTATGATGGTTAGTTTTGCAATTGCGGACATCGTAACTGGTTCTTTAGGTAAAGACCTAGTAATCAACGAATTCATTTTTAATGCATTCATGTGGTTAGTTTTAGGTTCTTTTGGAATCGGTTCTGTTGACAAATGGATTAACAAAACTAAAGGTTCAGACGAGGTTTCCGAATAAAGTATTGAAATCCCCTTGAACAAAGGGGATTTTTATTTTCGATTCATATTTATAAAATATGAAGTATCTGCTCAAAGAAGAACAGTATAGGTTTTTATTATCCGAACAAAAGGTTTCAAAAGAAATTGAGGGTTGTAGTGTATTCAGTGATATGAACAAAAGAGAGTTTTGTAAATCTGTAGAAAAAGAAATTTCCACAAATTTGACCGAATATAGTGCTCAAATGGAAAAGTTATTGAAAAAATATTTCACAAGTGATGACAGAATTACAGAAGTACAGATGGAACAATTGAATCAGGAATCTGAAATTGTGAAAGAAGGGTTCAATAAAATTGAAGAAGTTGTAGGATTAATTTCAAGAAATTGTCCTCAAGCAAAACAAATCGCCGAAAAATTGAAAAATCAGTGGATTTCAAAGTATAATGTATATTTCAAAGATTCTAACGGCGATTATCATCTTCTTAACAGATTGGACACAAACTATACGGCGATGGCTGTACTCATAACAATCTTCTATGAAGAACTGATAGACCAAGTGAGAACATGGACTAGCAGAAAAACCACCCCGTCATCATTTTTTGTTAAAGACTGGATTGACCACTTTTTTAACTCAAAGGTACCTTTAATCGACCCGAGAAAAGGATGGGAAAATGATGTAACACAAACACAAAAAAAATTGGCGGAAACACCAAATCCCGTTGCTATTTTTAACAAAGTTTTTAAACCTCAAGGTTTCGAGGTTAAAGACTCAAAGTTTCACAAAGATTTTATGAAAGCGTTGCAGCAAGTAAGAGACAAAGGTTTTAAAACGGAGGACCTGTTCGAAACGATGTTAAATGAAAAAAACATTGTGCATAAAAGATACGGGTATGACTATTCATTTGTAGATATGATTTTAGGTATAGATTTTTTAATCCAACAAACTAGAAGAGGTTCAGATTATTGGGTACCAGTACAAGTTAAAAGTAGTTTTAGAGAACTTTATAATTTGGTTGATATGTTTAAGTGTACCAAAGTTATTAAACCTGAATTAACCAAAATTGACGGTAAAGACGATTTTAAAATTGGTGATATAAGAGGATTTGAAGAGTATTTTTGTGAAGAACACAATTATTGTAGAACTACAGACAAAAGGGTTTATGCCCCATCTTCCGTTGATTATTTTGGTTCAGCGGAATTTGAAAAGTAATTTTCATATATTTGCTCCATGCCTTTCGAAAAAAAACCTGAACCAAAACCAACAAAATACGAAATCGTCTTTGAAGATGACGAGTGTATCTCTATTTGGAAATATAATTCCAAAATAACTACAAGAGGTCCTTTTGAGGTAGAATACAAATACAAAAGAGGTTTTATACACCCCGGTACCAAGAAAAAAAGTTTGGGAGACTTGGTAAAAGAATCCAAAAAGAAGGATACGTAAAGAAAAAAGTGGGATTTCTCCCACCTACTAATAATTCAATTTTTTTTCGTAGTTCTGAATAAGTTGTACAATATTGTCACGACCAACAGGATTTGCGGAATGAACATTCCAAGTGGGGATTGGCAGTCCGTTTGTCCAACAATAATTACACAACCATTTAGCACAATCATATCCTGATTTAGTTTCTTTTTTTTCTAATCTAGTTTTTTTCTTTGAAATTCCGTTTTCAACTTTATCCCTGGCAACATCATCCCCTAAATCATGGTCGAATGAAATTTCATCAGGTATTCCATTGACCTCGATATAATTTATAAAATCTTCATAGTTCCTAACAATAGTCCAACCGTCAGTCTTTGGATTTCTTATGTCGTCTAAATACAACTTTTTTAATTGGTTCATTTTTTTCTTGTTTTTTAGAAAGTTCATACCCCACAATTTGATATGCTTCAGCCAATGACATACCAGATTTGTTTATCAACTTTTTTACTTTCTTTAATTCAGGCGTTAATGGGTGATAAAGTAAGTGTTCTTCTATTTCAGATAATTTGACATATAGTCTATCCATTAACTCTAAATAATGACCTTCGTTAATTTTCATTATCAGTAATTTTAGCAATTAAAGAATCATCTTTTTCAATAATCATAGTATGAATACTACCTGTTCCGAAATTCAATTCAGAATCAGTAATTTCAGAATCCCAATAAAGGTCCATAGAACGAAATTCAGACTCATCTTCTTCAGTAAGGGGTTCTTCCCACTCTACATTAGTTACATCAACATCACCGTCCGTAGAGGTCTCTATAGACAAATCAGGAAAGTCTAACTCTTGCATTTCACCTATTTCTTTCGTTTCCAAAAGTTCAATTAATTCTTGGATGTTGAATTGTTCACAAACAAGGCTTGCCCCCCTCCAATAAGTTTCGGAATCACAATTGAATTTTTTATCGAATTTAGTCCCTGTGTGGTAACAAATTTCAAGTAGAGTCTTTTTGTAAAGGTCAATTGTAACTTTAACAATGTCATCAGGACTTAACTTTTTGAGTTCTGAAATTACAGATTCATTTTTCATGGATAATCGATTTGTTTTGTTTCTTTATCAAATAAAACAGTTATAGGTTTGTTTTCATGAGTATATTTTTCCCCTAAAACAGATGCGTTAATAAATTCAACACCATTGAAACTTTTTTGTCCGTAAGCACAATGGATGTGACCACAAACGTGAATTTTAGGTTGGATTTCCATTATTCTGTAAAACAAATCCTCACAACCGACTCTTGTTCCACTTGGAACCCAATCGAGCATTCCATGTGCAGGACCGTGAGTGACAAGGATATCTGTGTTTCCAGGGATTAATGCCCATTTTTCTGCTAGTTTCTCTCCTCTTGGAAGATTGAATGCCCAATTAAAAAATTCGGGTTGCCATGGACTTCCCCAAAATTTAACTCCATCGATTTCAATTCCATTATCGAAGAGATAGTGAACATTTTTTTCTTTGTATTCGGGAGCGATATCATTATAAAGTTCAAACCCCCAATCGTGGTTACCGGCAATAAAGATTTTATGAGTGTAATTAACATTTGAAAACCAATCTAAAAAACTTTTGATTTCTCCTGTTTTACCCATCATACTGATATCTCCGGCATGAACAAGTACGTCACCACTCCCAAGGATGTTACCATATGCCTTGGAGGTCAAATACTCGTGTTTGTTATGAGTATCACTAATAAATGTAATTTTCATCGTCTTCATCTTTATCCCAATTTAGAAAGTCATTCCCTTTATAGTCGGGGTGTTTTTTTTTCATATTATCAATTCCTCTAACCCAAAGAATTGAAATAATAAATGCGAAGATAATTGAAATTATAATAGGTACCATAAAAAATATTTAATTTAATCCCACCAATTTGTTATTCCTGAACCATCGAACCATTTTTCCCAATGGTCGTATTTATTTTTTTCTTTATCAGAAAGATTTTGATAAACTTTTTTGAAATCCTCCATATCTTGTCCTTTGAGTATCGACCAAAGTTCGTTTGATTCTGATTTTTCAATTTGAGTTGCTCTTTCGAAAACTTTTCTATTGTGTTCTTTTTCTTCAGGTGTGTCTTTTTGTTCGTACACCCACCCTTCAATATTTTTCAAATTTCCTAATTCAGACTCCGCAATCGAAGTATAATTACTTTCGTCTAAATTTTTTATAATTTGAATTACTCTTTTAATTTTTTCAACTTTCTTCATACGAGTAGATTCAATTTCATTTCCATGAAATTCCAAAGTGTGTACAGTCTTTTCCAAAGAACGGGCAAACATATCCAAGTTGAATGAATAATCCCATGACCTAAAATTCCAAAGTTGTTTTCTGAAATACCATAAATTTTCAAAAAACATTGGTATTTTATATCTGAATACTTCGAAAGTTTTATACCACCAAGTTTGATGACGTTCTAAAACTTTTAAAGATTCAAAAAAACTATCGGCAAATTTAATTTCCATTTTTTTATTTTAATATTTTAAGTTTAAGATATCAAAAATTTCTCTTGTAAGGCTCCCCGCTGTTTTAGTTGAATCGATATTCCATCGTATAATTGCATTCTCAACTTCTTGGTATTGGTCAACTCCACCAAATGTTTCACCACACTCATTACACAAAACATCAATTACAGGTCTTTCTTTTTTAAACCAATCATAGTTATAATGTAAATTATCCTTATTACTACATTTCGGACAAACGTATTCCATAATTTGTTTTTTTACAAAGATAGATAAAAAAATAAGACCCGACAAATAATTGTACGGGTCTTTTGGAAAGGGATATATGAGAACACTCCTTCGAGTGATGTGAATATAAATATAGACAAATAAAATAAAAAGTCATTTTTTACGGTCACTGTACGGAGAAAATTCACTTTCTTTTGTTTTGAAGATTGACCAAAATACTGCTTTCTTATTAGAAATTTGAGACTTTAAATCTTTAGTGAACGATGAGTCCAAATATTTTTTGTCCCAAAGAAAAAAACATTTCAGTGAGGATTTTAAATGGTCAATCGTCTCGGAGGATTTGGTTATTTGTATAATCCTTTCCAAGTCAGTCAAAGGGTTTGAGCTTTTCATTAGGGCTACCATATCAACTTTTTTTCAAAGGTATGAAAAAAAGTTGAAACAAATTAAGAAAGTAATTTGTGATATTCCTTAAAATGTTTCAATCTGTCAGGTAAACCTATTGTTCCACCATTTACACACTTTGTAACTGAAGTTACCGTAGCGTCTGAATCATCTACACATTTACCTAAACAATTTTTACTGAAGAACCAAGCAGCAGATAACAAAGGGTATTTAGATGACACTAAATCAGGATTTGATAAAATATCTTCATTAATTGCTTTACCGAATGCTGTGTAGTTATCCTTACCTGTTAGTTGGATATATCCGCGGCCACGAAACTTGTATCCTTCTTTAGTTTCCTCTGGTCCGTTACCCATTCTTCCCCCATATACCTTGGAAGCAATTTTTTCGGGATTACGTGCATATGATTCAGAAAGGTTACCTGGGAAATATTTTGGAAATATTTTTTTCAAACCATCCACCGAATAATTCAAATTTTCGTTCACAACTTTGAAACCCGCAGACTCATGACCACACTGTGCCAAAAAATGAGCTAATTTCAATGGGGTATCAATTTTGAATTTAGTTGCGGTTTCAGGAATTTGTAAAATTACTGCGTCGGGAATATGCCCTTTTAATTTATCTAAATTTAACCTACCGACTTGAGGGGCGACTTGAGTGGCGACTTGAGGGGTATCTACCAATACATTTTTACCCATAATAGTTTCCCAAGTTTTAGGTCCTACAACACCATCAGGTGTTAATCCATTTTTTGTTTGGAATGATTTTACGGCTGTTTCTGTTTTTAATCCGAAATCTCCATCCGCATTTAGACCTAACTTTTCTTGAAGTTTTTTAACATCTTCACCTTTAGAACCAGATTTGAGTAGCATAAAAAAATATTTATATGTTTATTATTCATATAAATATTTTATTATTCTGTAATCTCCTTTTTATTGTTGATTCAGAGTGTCAATAACTTTTTTTTCTGAAAGAGTTGAATCAATTATTTCACTTGATTTTGTTTCTGTTTTAGTGTTAACGCTTGTCTTTTCTTTACCCCAAAAATTCTTTTTTGTTTCAACAAATACCGTATCAATTCTAACAATTATATTTTCTTTCGATAATTTCAGTTCATTAATTAAACTAATTCTTTCAGTTTTAAATTTTTCAACTTCATTTGTTAAAATTTTGAATTCTCTAATTACTTTGATTACTTGTTCTTTCGTTGTTGAGTCACTCTTTTTTTGTACTGAATCCGAAGTAATTAAATTCTGTTGGCTTTTAATTAGAACACTGTCAACCTCAACAGGTGAGACAACAGATTCTTCGGGATTATTACATGAAAAAAGAAATAACCCAAGAATTAGTGTTAATCTTTTCATTTTATTTATTTTTTGTCTTTTTTATCATCTGATGTGGCATACTTAATACCCATAATTGTACCGACTATTGAGAAGGCGTTTGTAAGTAATACGCTGAACATATTACTCCAAGTTGAACCAATTATTTGAGTATCTTTCTGAGTAAGAAGTGCAAATGAGTACATTATTGTAGTTATGAATCCAACACTAATAATAACTGCCAATGCAGATTTAACGATAATTTTTATGAGTTCGTTTTGACTCTTTTTAAGAGTTGCATCTAAATCATTCAAAGCAGCATTTTTCTCCTTTTCGATAGCATCTTTGAGTTTTTCCGATTCCTTTAACTGTTGTTGCAAATCTTTTGATAATAAATCAATTTCCTTTTTATTATTTACTGATTCGGTAACATCGGTTGCAATTTTAATTATATTTGTGACATTTCCTTTACTATCAAATACAGGGTTATAAGTTGCCTGTAGATAGATAGTAGACCCATCTACTTTTTTTCTTTCAAATATCCCATCTATAAACTTACCCTTATTTAAATTCTGCCAAAATTTAGTATAATCATCGGATTTTGAATACTCATAACTAACAAAAATACTATGATGCTTTCCAATGACTTGATTTTTTTCGTTTGGTTTGAAACCCATTGTTTCTAAAAAAATTTCATTAGCATCCAAAATAAAACCCTTCATATCAAAAGTAATAGTGGCAGTACTTTTGTTAATCGCATCTATTTGTTTTTTACTATCAACAATTGCAGTAATGTCAGTAGCAACTTTCATTATTTTAGTAATCGTACCAGTTTCATCAAAAATAGGGTTGTATGTTGCCTGCAAGTTGATAAGACTACCGTCTCTTTTTATTCTTTCAAATTCTCCTTTATAGTACTTACCACTTCTTAATATATCCCAAAACTTTTCATATTCTGCTGACCTTGCGTAATCTTCGCATACAAAAATACTATGGTGTTTACCAACAACTTCCGCATGTTCATCTTCCCCATATCCCATTGCCTTCAAAAAAATAGCATTAACACCTAAAATTATTCCAGTAAGGTCAAAATAAATTAGAGCGTTACTCCTATTTATCGCCTCCATCCTGCTGAGTAATTCTTCTTTTGATAGGTTTTTCATGATTAGTTAATTTTTCCTAATTCCTGTAGTACGGTTATTTTTGATACTGCGGCAGACAATGCACTATCAGACCTTCTCAATTGATTCGTTAATGCATCAACTTTAGATTCGAGGACTTCAATTTTTTGACCTTGTTTTTCAATTTGTGAATTGTAATTCACTTTTCCATCAACATACAAATATCCTATCGCAATCAGCACTATAAATAATAATCCTTTAACGGGGTCTTTTGAGAATTCTTTGAAACTTATTGGTGGTTTTACTACAGACACTGCAGATTCAACCGAAGTTTTTTTTGTCGCCATCTTAATTTTTTTTTGATTTAGTATTTTGGTATATATAAATATTATATTGGAGAACAAATATTTATTAAAAAAAGTAAAATGTCTCTACTGAACGAAATAGAAAGAATTAAGTCCGTTATGGGTGTCATCCGAGAGGAGAAAGAAGAAGGACCAAAGATGAATGTAAATTTGAAATCTTTTGTCGAAACACTTCAATTCTTAAAACTTTATGGTGGAAAAATTGAAAAAATGTTAATGGATATTTCAAAATTTGCAACAAATCAAATTATCGACTTTGAAATTATGAATAGGGGTTTGAGAAAAGTTTTGTTAAAGAAAGGCGACAAGAAAAGAAATGTCGAAGATTATTTGGGAAAGATTCTTACTTCTTTGAAGTATAGAGAAAGAAGTGGATATGGAGTTGAGCCCGAAAGTGAAGATTATGAGTTTGAAGTAGAAGAGCCTTCAATTGTACCGAAAAAGGTATTCAAAAAAGAAATTTACGAATTACAAATAGAACTACTAAAATTACAGGAATGGTTGAAAAAAACAGGTAAGACTGTGATTATAGTTTTCGAAGGTAGAGACTCGGCAGGTAAAGGGTCTACCATCAAAAAATTTACCGAAAATTTAAATCCAAGATATTTTAATGTTGTTGCTTTGGGGGTACCAACATCTGAAGAAAGAAAAGATTGGTGGAATCGATATAGAAAGATGATTAGACCAGGTGTGATTAATTTATTTGACAGAAGTTGGTATAATAGAGGACTGATTGAACCTGTTATGGGTTATGGTACCCCTGAAGAATATGAAGATTTTATGGAAAACGTTGAGGATTTCGAAAATGATTTGGTCAAAGATGGGGATTATTTATTTAAACTTTGGTTTTCTATCGACAAAGACACGCAAAAAAGAAGATTTGATATCAGACAAAAATCTCCATTGAAATATTGGAAATATTCCCCAAATGATGCTAAAATGCAAGATTTATGGGATAGATTCACAGAATTCAAAGAAAAACTTTTTGATAAGACTTCAACCCTCAATAATCCGTGGGTGATTATAGATTCCCAAGACAAAAGAGTTTCAGGTTTGAATGCGATAAGATATATTTTACAAAATATACCGTACGAAGGAAAAAATACTAAAGTTTTGGATGTTGAGTATCCTGAAGTAATTGCGGTTTTGAAACCTTAATTTCTCTTATCAATTTCTATATCAATTTCGTTTTGTTGGGTACTAATCCAAAGGTCCAAAAGTATAACCACTAAAAATAATTCGATTTCAGATATACTGTGGATATCAGGAGCATTGATTTCTTGTCCAATCCAAAATAATATTTTGAAACCAACAAAAAATCTCAAAAAAATTACAGTCAAACCAATTAAAAACTTCATGACTGAAAATTAAACTATTTATTAAGAAAATCTACGATTATGAAAAATCTAAAAAAAATCATAAGAGAGACACTCGAAAAACAATTAGAAAAGTCCTTAATATTGAAAGGAAGAGCCATGGTTTCTGAAGCTTTACAATATCATATTGACAATGGATTAACCTTGACTAACAACATCTTCAGAGCATATAGTGATGGTTATTTTGATTTAGTAAATGAGGTAAGAGAATTATGGGAGGATGGTTTAATAAAATTGAACGAAGAAGATACTTTAATGGTGGAATCAGATTTAGGAAAAAAAATTCAAATTGGTGAGGATTTAATTTATTTGGATGCTCCATTTGTATACGAAACAGAAACTGAAGAAGATATTATAGAAGAGGCAAAGCACAGAGGTAAAAATGTGAAATTAGGTAAACCTTTTAGAACACCAGGTGGACCTAAAAAATTTGCTGTTTATGTAAAATCACCAGGCGGTGGAGTCAAAAAGGTTACTTTTGGTGACCCAAATCTCAAAGTGAGAAATAGAAACAAAGGTGCAGCAAAATCTTTCAGAGCAAGACATAAATGTGACCAGAAAAAAGATAGAACAACAGCGGGATATTGGTCATGTAATGTTGGTAGATATGCAAAACAATTGGGTTTGTCTTCATCAAATTCATGGTAATGGAAAAAGAATCAATAAAAAAATATCTACAAAATTATTTGGATTTTGTTTTAAATGAAAGGTACTCTCAAAAAAGAGAGGAATTAGGATTCGGCCCAATAAAATTTGAAGTTCATGATATCATAAAGGGGAGTTTTCAACCACCCATGATTCATGTTTTTTTAGATTCAGAACCAATGATGAAAAAAAGTGCTGCCAACAAACCATGGGCCTCGATGTTAATAAGTGGAGTAGAAAGAGACATCGAAAATTTTATGAAATCTCTATCAATTTCATTTAAAATAAAAATTCATTGGAACAAAAGACCAATTTTCAATAATGCAACCCTATCAGCAGACAATTAATAATGGGAAAATATTACGAACCTTCAATGTTGATGTAGATAATGATGAATTGAAATGGCATCAAGATTTAAAGGATAGAAAAGTTACAATTTTAGAAGCAGGTGGGTGGTCATTCCAAACGGATGATAACCTGCCGAACAAATTACAAAATGCCGAACAAATTTTTATTCCGAAATTTGTTTGGCATCGTGTAATTAAAGGTCAATCAGCACTGATTGTTGAGATAGAGGAAATGTAGACTATCCACGAATAAATGTGGGTTCTTCATATACAGGTACTGGAGTTAGATTCATCGCTCTTACAATTCTATCTTCCATAACTGCCTGATTTTCCACAATATCTTCATCTATACGAACCATGGACTTTACTTCATAATCACTAATACACTCTTTATGAACTTGTTCTTGGATTTCATCAGAAGATAGGTTCTTGTTTGAATTAGTTGATGAGTATATCTTCTTAACAATTGAAAACATATAATCTTCGATTTCAACATCTAAATAATCGATTCTTGAATCATCGGCATTCCAAAAACTCATTTCTCTGTCTTGTAATGACTTAAAACCAGCGAATTTGTAACCTGTTTTTTTGTTTATGAAATAACACAAAATACCTTGTCTCCAATATTTTTCAAAATATTGTTTTTCTCTTTGATATGTTGTACACCATCTTGTTCCGGACCCGTATTTGGCAGATGCCGAAAAGGTGAGTGGTCTTATTGCAATCCATGTGTCATCTTCATATTCCCTAACAACTTGGTTTGACATTTCTTTCGAAAATTCTTTTATTGATGCTAGTGTAACCGCTCCTCTCATATCATCTATAGATGAATAAGATGTCACGTCTTTATTATCAATTTTATTTTTATCCATGTAATAAATGAAATCTTTGAGAGTTGTAAAAGTTTCATTATTGAATCGGTTCATTATCTCATGGAAAACGAACATTTCACTTTCGTTTAAGTTATCAGTTGAAATACCTCTGTTATTTAACAGGGATTGCATTTCTATAATAATTTTGGGATACTCATCAGGATGATAATGACTTTTTGGACTGTAACTTTTAGCAAAAAGTTTACAAATTAAGGGAAGGTACTTGTAAGACTTGGATGTATCAAATTTCAACATCAAGTCGAAAACTGTGAGATTGAGTTCAGGATATTGTTTTTTTAGTTCATCTAGTCGGGACATGATTTTTTTTAAAAAATACAAAAAATAAAAGTTTCAGTCAAATAAAAAAGAAGGTGAGTTATTCACCTTCTTTAAGCGGAAGCGGTTGGATTCGAACCAACGGACCCGTTAAGGTCTCTAGTTTTCAAGACTAGCGCGATAGACCAACTCTGCCACACTTCCATTTTTGAAATCTAAATAAAAATACTATATTTGAGTTATGAAAACAATACTTATTTCTATTTTTTGTATCTTAAGCTTCTCCATCTTTGGTCAAACTTCAGATATTCTCTATGTACCAAATCAAAAATCTTTGGTTTTGACTTATAACAATAATCATAACCCACTCGGATTTTATATTGGAGGTTATTTCAGAACTTCATTTCCACAACCTTATATCTACACGACCCCAATTTCATTCATAAATCGGGCGGGTATAAATTTAGTTGTATATAATAATTCGGTTAGTATTATGGGTGGTGGATATTTCGAAAATTTTGTTGATAGTTTGGGTATTCAGCCTGATATATGGATAAGAATAAACCCATTGAGAACAATCTTAAAAAACCCCAAAGGATTTGATTTTTCAATTGGAATAAACTATATGAAAGAGTTTAGATATGCTGTGGGTTTATCTATCCCTTTTAGGAGTATTTATTGAATATGAAAAACTTACTCCTTGAGGACAAGTATGATAGTGTAGTCAGAAAATTAGTGAGAGACATCATTTCAATTTTTTATCATAATAGAAAGGGAGAATTTCTTTTACCTGAAGACATAGATTCTGAAGAAACTGAATATGATTTTCCCCAATTGGAATCATCTCTGCAAATTTATTTGGATTTGTCTGAAGACGATTCAGTTGAAGGATTTGATGTGGAGGCCGATTACTATAGAGAGGAAGACTTAATAAACATATCAATAGTTTCAAACCCGAGATTCGGTGATTCAATTATCCAAGAATTGGTTGGAGAATTAAATGAAGTAATAAGACACGAAATCGAACACATTTCACAACACGAGATGGGATACAAATTTCCCAAAAAGGAACCCACCAACCCACTGAAATATTACTCACAGGCACATGAACTTGAAGCTCAAAGAGCTGGTTTCAAAAGGAGGTCAAGAAAAGAAAAAATAGATTATGAAAACCTAATAAGACAGTGGTTTGAAAATAATAAATCCAAACATAAACTTTCTCCTCAAGAGGTAGAGACGGTGGTAAAAAAAATATTGTCTAAAGGATGAAAAATTTAGTTGGAATAATGAAAAAGTACTTCATGTCCCGTAAGTTTGAAGATAGTGGGTTTGAATATACTTTTTTGAACGTTCTTAATAGAGATAATTTTGAAATAATGGGGGATTTCGGATTTATTGTAAATGTAAAATTACCTGACCCAAATCAATCGTATTTTACTGCCAAATTTAATGATGATATAATGAAAATTATAAGTAATTTTCAAAATTATTTGGGTGAAGGTTTTTCATATTCTTTGAAATTACTAATCGAAGGTGACGAAAACGCACCCGACTTATATATCAGACCAGAACTAATCGAAAAACTGCTCGAAAATTTTAATCAAACTACCGAATTTTTTAATAACGACATTCTTTTCAACGTTGTTTGGTACAAACCTGAAAATGACTTTTATAATGGGGAAAGTGAAAATGTGGAATTTAATTTAAACTTTGATGTTGTGACATTAATGCCTGATGACCCATCAATAGGTATTGATATGGATGATGAAAAGGTTTTCAAGAAATTAAGCAAAGAAATTTATGATACTGTTTTTTTAGATGACGAAACTAGGCAACATTTTGAAACTATATGTCACGATATTTTGGAAGACGAACTTAAATTATCTTCTGTCGAAGATTCTTACTATATGATAAACTATGACTTGGAAAAGATTCTTGGTCGTAAAGTATTTATGTAACATGGAGTTTTTTATTTCTGAGCAACAATTGAAGGTGATTTTAATGGAACAAGACAGGTCCCGTATGAGTGATTATATGAAAAAACTCTATAATTTCACAAATACACTTGTTAACAAAGCTAGTAAAATGTACAGACTAAATGTCAAAATGTTACTAACTTGGGGTGCGTCCGTTGCGGGTTTAGTAATGCCTTTGGACAACTATATAAGAACAGGAAGATTCAACTTAAACGAAGAACAAACCATATTAGTTTTGGTAGGTGTCGCAATGATGTTATTTTATAACACAAGAAAGACCACAAGTAAAGTTATCGAAAAAATCAGAGAGGAGAACCTCGAAGATGTATTTCAAGTTTTGTTGAGGAAAGCCACAGAACTAAAAGTATCTTTTGTTGACTTTTTGAAAGCAATAAATGTAACTGTTGGTAATCTTATGGAGATTGTATCTTATAGTTTCTTAATCCCTATCATTACTGATATTCAAAAGGTTGCACAAAAAACATCTTCTATATCTGAAACAGCGGCAATGATTGCTCAAAGGTTGATTGCTTCTGGGGTTATTGTGATAAGTGCACAAGTTTTAACTTCATTAATAAAAAAATTATTGAAAAGATTTAAATAACCCATGAAATCTCAATTTAATATGACTTTGAATGTTGGTGATAGAATCATGGTCTATCACATGGAAGGTGAACTATCCGTACCCGCAGGTACAACAGGAACTGTAAAAAAAATAGGTAGAGACCCATTTGAACCAGAAGGTGAAAGTATAATCGAAGTAAATTGGGACAACGGAAGTAACTTATCTTTATTATCCTCAACAGATGTGTGGAAAATAATAGAGGACGAATCTCAAAAATTGAATGAACAAGGGACAGACCAAAATTGGCAGTTTATTACCCAAAATGCGGATGTGTTTGAAAACTTTGATTGGAGATGGTTTCGAGAATTTTTGAGTAAGATAAGAGATTCTGGTATAATCAACATGTTTGGAGCCGCACCATTATTATATTCAGGAAAAAAACATATCGAAAGATATTATGGTGAGGATAGAGAGGACGATGATGTATTTCAAGCCGTTTTAGAAGATGCGGAAAATTCAAAAAATAAGATTGTACAAGGTGTTCTGAAATATATGGAAAAAAATGATAAGGATTTAGATAACATGGATTTAATTAATAGATACGCAAGACATTTTTCACAAAAACTTTTGGGTCTTTACATAACTTTTTCCAACATTACAGATTCAAGATTCTAATTACTCAAAGGAGCTTTAATTGCGGGTGAAGAAACGTAGTTGAGCAACTTTATTGAATTAATGTCAATTTTTGTCCAATCAACAATATATCCTTCTCTATATTCGAATTCAAAATCTAAATTTATCGAAGGCAAATCATATGGTTCTCTGCTAATTTGTTCTTTGGCTTGTTCTATGTGATTTTGATATAAGTGAGTGTCTCCCAAATTTCCAATCAAATCTTCGGGAACCATGTTAGTTAATTTACCAAGGAAGGACAACAGTAAACCGTATGATGCTATGTTGAACGGAAGACCCAAGAAAGTATCAACAGACCTTTGGTTCCACATTAATGATATTGCTCTCGTCGGTGTTGGGGAATAATATTCGTTATCAAAATCAGGTACATTATCATAATTTCTCTCCATACCCGTCTCATAATTTCTACTAAACCATATGTCATATCTTTCTTTATATGAAAGTTTTCTTGTATATACTTGAAACCCGTAGTGACAAGGGGGTAAAACCATTTCTTCAAGTTCCGCGACATTCCAAGCTGAAACCATCAACCGTCTGGAATCAGGTTCAGTTTTTAACATATAAATCAATCTTTGAATTTGGTCATACCAAATTGAACCTCGTCTATCATTATCGTGCAAATCAATCCAACCTTGCCATTGTCTCCATTGCTTACCATAAATTGGTCCTAACTCACCCCACTCTCTAGCAAACTTATCATCGGTTTTGATTTTGTTGATGAAATCTTCTTTGTTTGTAATTGTATAACCTGCAATTGTAGTATCGTCTCTGAAATTTTCTATTGTCTTCCTTTTGTAGTTAGTCCAAGCATCACCATCCCAAATGTGACAATTATTATCAACAAGGTATTTGATATTTGTATCACCACTCAAAAACCATAATAATTCTGTTATTATTGTTTTCCAAGCCATTTTCTTTGTTGTAAGTAAAGGAAATCCTTCACTCATCTTGTGACGAATTTGTCTTCCGAAAACTGAAATGGTTCCAGTCCCAGTCCTGTCTTTTTTTTCAACACCCCAATGGAGGATGTCCTCAAGTAATGCTTGGTACCTTTGGTCTAAATTATTCATTTAATTTTTTATTCCACTATGAAGTTTAATATTATCAAAAGCCAATTTTACGGCTTCAACTCGTTCCATTTGGGGATTTAATTCCAATAAGATTTTAGCAGATTCAATGACATCTTCTCTCACTCTATATTTTTCGGCTTCATAGAGAAGTTCTTCCAAAATTTCTTCATTAGTCATAGTTTTATACTTTTTTGATTTTTATATTCTTCAATTATGTATTTTAAATTATCCGTCAGATAATCCATTTTTGATAACCATTCAATAAAATCATTGGTACCCAAATTGTAAGATTCTTCCATACATTTTAACACAGTCCTCTTATCAAGAAATGAAGTGTGTACTATATTCGAGTCATAAATTTCGAGAAATCTATCTTTCATCTTATTTTTTTATAATCATGTTTGTATTTGAAATTGGTAAACGTAGAACAGGTATTTGTTTTTCTAATTCATCTGTTTGTCTTACCTCATAGAACCCTTCCATAATTTTTACTGTGGGTATGTTATTCATTTCGCAGAGAATATTACCACTGTCAAAAGGAGAATTGTAAAGTTTGATTGTTTTTGTTGTTGTGTTGAATACTAGTGTTTGCATTATGTTGTTTTTTATGTTACCAATTTGATACGTCTGTAAGGTCAAGTGTTTGATGAGGACCTAATAAATCACTTTCAACGGTGACTGCATCACCAATGCCTGTTGGTCTGAAACAATAAGTGAAAGAACCATACTCACCGTAAATGGTCTTAATTGCTTCTTTCCAATTATTAAGTTTTTTTATTTGTGCTTCTGTAAGTTCAAAAGTCATGGTATAAAATTAAAACAAGTGAACTCGAAACAGGCGATAAGTAAATTACCAAAATACTCTATCAAAAGTGAGTTCACTTGTTACACAAAGATATATTTTATGTCATTAACAGTCAAATATAAAAAATAGTTTTTTACAAAGTATTTATAAGAAAAAAATATGAGAGGTTATTTTTCAACTGGACAAATTTCTGAAGACGAAAAACAGAATATTTTGAACCAACACAGAGAATTATATAATGGTTATCAATCCTTACATCCGAAAGTGAACAACGAACAGCCCCTTTTTGTACAAGACTTTGCTAACGACAAAGTTGGTGCGGTTGTGAACAATAAAGGTGTAGTTAAACCTTACACAAATATGGGTATTAATGAAGGGATTCTTGACGATTACGAACAAGAAATTGGTACTGATGAGGTAGACCAAGAAGCTTTTGATAACTCTGAAGTTACTGAAGGAGGAGAATGTTTAGAATGTGGTTCAGGTTACATGGAAGAGGACGAAGAGAATTTACCGGATTCAAATCTTTTTGAAGGTGCTGAGTGTTCAGAATGCGGTGGGATAATGATGGAAGGGGAATGTATGGAATGTGGATGGAAAGGAGATATGAATGAAGAAGATGAGTGTTTAGATTGTGATGATGATATGATGGAGGGAAAGGGAAAACTTTCCGACATTTATAGTGTTGAGGATTTAAATCCTGAAGCGGGATTTGATTATATTGAAGGTTCTTCAAATGATGAAGATACATTTGAAGGGATGCACAAAAGTCTCTACGAAGAAGAGGAAGAGTTAGATGAAATTGGATTTACAGGTGGTGGAAATGCACCCGATATGGATATTAGTAATATTGACCCCGCTTTTGATTTCGAAAGTGAAGGACCAGAAATGGGTGATGGACCTTTCGATATTGAGGCTGACGATATGGACCTTGATAAAAATAAAGAGTGGAAAGCTTTTGATTTTAAAAGTGACGGGCCTTCCGATGGAGGTGAGGCGTATCCTACTTTCGAGGAAAAGGAATACGAAGTTATGGAGTCAGCTTTTGCGGATTTAGATGAAGTCGACATATCGGGAAGTCAAGGAATTTATGGCGATATGAAACCTGCCTATGATTTTGACAGTGACGGACCTGGTTCCGCAGGACCTTACCAAAGAAGATTTGATGGAGGGTCAGTTAGTGATGAAGAAGATGAAAATGAATTGAAAGTTGATTTCGATGAATTTGACCCGAGAGACAAATCATGGGAAGAAATTACTACTTACACAGGAGAGGATGAATTCGGAAGTGTTGATGAGGAAATTAAAGAATCATTAATAGTACAACGAAACAAGATTGTAGAGATGTTTGAAAGAATGAAAAGATTTTAAAATAAAACCCTCTTTATGAGGGTTTTTTTATAATATTTCAGACAGTAA
>Ga0209358_10000988_pt1 | contig 23578 bp, 24 predicted proteins | sample LauGreFa1BDMLBSN_2_FD_187574 | JGI IMG/M metagenome (GOLD analysis project Ga0209358, IMG submission 187574) | Freshwater lake microbial communities from Lake Michigan, USA - Fa13.BD.MLB.SN (SPAdes) (version 2) | ecosystem: Environmental > Aquatic > Freshwater > Lake | place: Lake Michigan, USA...
CTGGTTGATCACTGCTGCACCGTGATCGGCGGCAGATCGCGCCATGGTGATACATAGGCGAGCATCATCGGCTTGTGCGTCGTAATAGATGTATGCCGAAGCCAAACGTTGGCTGGGCATCGTTGGCATATGCGCTAACGCTTTTTGTTTGCGCAGGCGCCGATGAATTTTGCCGATTCGTGCGCCACCTGTGATGTCGTACATCCACAAAGCAGATCCGAGAGCTCGCGCAATCTTGCGCGACACGAGACCATCTTTCGTGAGAATCGGAAGCAAGAAGGGGAGTAGCGAAACGAGATGCGGGGCATTGCGACGCAACCGTTGACGTTCGTACAGCGCTTCATAGACCAAGCGCACTTCACCTTGCTGCAGGTAACGAAGCCCACCGTGGATCAATTTTGAACTCTTCGACGATGTACCTGAGGCAAAGTCGTGGCGTTCGACGAGTGCGGTTCGCAATCCTCGCGAAGCGGCATCGAGGGCCACACCCAGACCGGTGATTCCGCCCCCGACGACCACGACATCAAATTGCTCAGCCGCTAAGCGCTGGCGCATGGCTGGTCGGTCAAAACGCTCAGGGGATAACTCGGTAGGCACATGGCGAGAGTACCTGCTGCAGTCTGAGAGTGCCTGTTGAGACAAATTTCACGAGTTGCTAATCTGCATGAATTGTTAACTAGCACAACATGTCACTAAGGTCGGATCTGTGAAATCACCCACCGAGCTCACCGAAGCTTTTCGAGCCAATGGCCTGAAGGTCACTCCCCAGCGGCAGTTACTTTTCCGTCTGATGCATGGCAACACGATGCATCCGACCGCCGAAGCCTTGTTTTCTGACGCAAGTGTCCAAATGCCGGGCATCTCGCTGCGCACCGTCTATCAAACCTTGACCGATCTGGCTTCGATGGGCGAGTTGCGACTCATCGATGTTGGCGGAGGCGCCGTGCGCTTTGACCCAAATGTCGATGACCATCATCACGTGGTGTGTCAGACATGCGGAAATGTGCGCGACGTTTATGTCGCAGGTTCGCAAGAGCTACGTATCGATGGACTTGACGGTTTCACCGTTGATTCAACGTCAATTTTGTTCCATGGTTCATGCGCAAGTTGCGCGTGAACTGACCACAGGTTTCTTGAGCGTCCTGCGTTCAAGAAGTTCAGCAAAACAACCACCAAAACACACGAAAGAGAGACAGTCATGAGCCTCCACGGCACCAAGACTCACGAAAACCTCAAGGAGGCGTTCGCCGGCGAGAGCCAGGCCAACCGTCGTTACTTGTGGTTCGCACAGAAGGCTGACATCGAGGGCTACCCCGACGCTGCTGCATTGTTCCGTTCAGTCGCCGAAGGCGAAACCGGACACGCACACGGTCACCTCGATTACTTGGCCGAAGTTGGCGACCCCGCATCGGGCGAGCCCATCGGTGAAACCGAAGCCAACTTCAAGGCTTCAATCGCCGGCGAAACCTACGAGTACACCCAGATGTACCCAGGCTTTGCCAAGACCGCTCGCGACGAAGGCTTTGCCGAAATCGCCGATTGGTTTGAAACTTTGGCTCGCGCCGAGAAGAGCCACGCTGGTCGTTTCCAGCAGGGCCTCGACGCACTCTGAGTTTCATTTACTTACATTGTTGGGGTGTCCAGTAACAACTGGGCACCTCAACAAAAAGTTCACGTCAGTCCTTTCCAGATAAATCAACCCGAATGAGATCTCCCTATGACGATTACTTACGATCCCAAGCATCCGAAGTATCTCGATGAGAAAGACGTACGCGATGAACTCACTCGTGTTTACGATCTGTGTCACGGTTGCCGACTGTGCTTTAAGTTTTGCACATCGTTTCCGACCCTTTTTGATTTCATTGATCAACACGAAGATCAAGATGCTGGTCGCTTGACGCCAGCTCAACAAGACCAAGTCATTGACGAATGTTTCCAATGCAAATTGTGTTATGTCAACTGCCCCTACATTCCCGGGCAAAGCGAATGGGAACTTGACTTCCCGCGTTTGATGCTGCGCGCTGATGCGATGCGCCACACCAACGACCAAGTGTCAATGCGCGACAAAGTCACAACCAATGTCATGGGTCGCACCGATTTGATTGGCAAAATTGCCGTAACGACTGCGCCTCTCATGAACAAAATGATGGGCGCAAAGCCGGGTTCACTTGTGCGTAAAGCAATTGAAGTGACCTCTGGTGTTTCGAGCGAACGAGTGTTGCCGCCGTTTGCGAAACAACGATTCACTACATGGTTTAATCGCCGCCCCAAATTGAAGATCGGAAAGCGTCAAGGACGCGTTGCCCTTTTCCCAACATGTCTCGTTGAATATCAGGCCCCTGAAGTCGGTCACGACCTCATCAAGGTGTACGAACGTAACGGCATTGAATGTTCGTTGGCTGACACAACTCAGTGTTGTGGTGCGCCGTTCTTGCACAGTGGTGACATCGAAAGTTTCACCAAGATCGCTGAGAAGAATGTCAAGGCACTCGCTAACACTGTGCGTAAGGGCAACGACATTGTCGTGCCACAGCCAACCTGTGGCTATGTCTTGAAAAAGGATTACCTCGACTACGTCGGTGGTCCTGATGCCGAACTGGTCGCAGCCCATACGTTTGATGCCAGCGAATACTTGATGAAGATTCATAAGGCTGATGGCACTGCATTGGATACTGAATTCAACGGAGATGTTCCCGAAACCATCACGTATCACACTCCGTGTCACTTGCGAGCGCAGAACATTGGTTTGAAGAGCCGTGACCTGATGAAGCTCACTGGCGCAAAAATCAAACTGGTTCAACAGTGCTCAGGTATTGACGGTATGTGGGGTCTTCGTGCAGAAAATGCTGAACTCTCCATTCCGATTGGTCAAAAACTCGGTGCCGAAATCATCAAGGCCGATAGTGATGTTGTTACTGGCGATTGTCATTTGGCCAACGGAGCAATTAACGAACAAACCGGACGCGTGTCGTTGCACCCCATTCAATTGGTGGCGCGTGCATACGGAATTCCAGAAGAACAACCCCTGAAGTAATCCTAGAACTGGAGAATGTCATGAACACTTTGACCCCCCGCAAACTGTCATTGTCAGATATCGCTGATGTGCGTGCCTACGAACGTGAGCGATCCGAATTCAAAGATCGAGTGATCGCACTGAAAGAACGTCGTCGCCTATCACTCGGCACGATTGTTTCGGTGATGTTTGAAAATCGCGACACGATTCGTTATCAGATTCAAGAAATGTCACGAGTTGAACGTCTGTCCACCGACGAAGAAATTCAAGGTGAGATTGATATTTACAATCCGATGATTCCTGAGCCTGGCCAGTTGTGCGCCACGTTGTTCATTGAATTGACGAGCGAAGAACAAATGCAAGAGTGGCTACCCAAATTGGTAGGCATCGAGAGTTCAATCGTTTTCCGTTTGGCTGACGGTCGTGAAGTTGCGGCAATCACCGAAGCTCAACATGAGAGTCAATTGACCCGTGATTACGTCACTGCTGCAGTGCACTATCTGCAGTTCGCTTTCTCGCCTGACGACATTGAAGGCTTGGCGAATGGTGGGGCAGTGCTGGCCTGTACACACCCCGACTATTTGGAAGAAATCGCTTTGTCGCCGGCCAACTTGGCTGAATTCCTCAACGATTTACGCGCCTGAACCTACTTTTTCGCCCGATCAGGGCAGGTCAGAGCGATATTTGAATTTGCCTATTCACAAACGGACAAGACCCTTCTATTGTCTCGCTTTAAGAGAAGTCGTTGCCATAATCGGAACGAGGTCACTTGGGGGAATCCAATGGAAGTCATATGGCGGTCACTGGGAGCATGTCGGGGTCTTGACCCTGAATTGTTCTTTCCGGAAACCGAAGATCAGGCTGATGTTGCGAAAATGGTCTGTCACGGGTGTGATGTGCGCATCTCGTGTTTAGAGCATGCGTTAGCTAGTCGAGAAAAAGTTGGCGTTTGGGGCGGAACCACCGAACGTGAACGTCGACGTCTCATTCGCCAACGCCGTCGCATTGCTTGACCGTCGTACTCAGTAGTACATCTCGCTAGCCTCAAACGCATGGCCGAGGCACCCCAGACTTCTGAGATCACCCTTGAATCAATAGGTGGTTGGCCCGAACTGATTTCGTCGCTGCTTGATCGCCACGACCTTGATGCAGCGCACGCCCGTGCGGCGATGACCAATATCCTGTCGGGTTCAGCTACGCCAGCTCAGCTCATCGGATTTGTCGTCGCGCTTCGGGCCAAAGGTGAGACACCCGAAGAGCTTTCAGGTTTGCTTGATGCGGTTCTTGAAGCAGCAACTTTGGTGCCACTTGATGATGCGACTCGCGAACGGGCGATTGACATCGTGGGTACCGGTGGCGATCGCAGTCACTCGATCAATGTCAGCACGATGTCGGCCATCGTTGTTGCGGGTGCAGGTGTGCCGGTGTGTAAACACGGCGCTCGTGCTGCTTCGTCGCAATGTGGCACCGCTGACGTGCTTGAAGCATTGGGCGTTGCCGTTGAGTTGTCACCAGAAGGCGTGAAGCAATGTGTTGAACGCGCTGGTATGGGATTTTGTCTGGCCGCGCGTTACCACCCCGCATTTCGATTTGCGGCGCCGTCACGGCGTGAAATTGGTGTGCCGACAGTTTTCAACTTGCTCGGACCGATGGCTAACCCAGGTCGCGTGAAACGCCAATTAATTGGTGTGGCAAACCCAATGGTTGCTGAACGTATGTTGGCGTCCTTACGACTACATGGATCGAAGTCGTCGTGGGTCGTGCACGGTGGTGGTCTTGATGAGCTCACTACAACTGGACCATCAACTGTTTTAGAGCTGCGCGGCGGACAAGTTCGAACGTTCTCTGTTGACCCCGTCTCTTTGGGATTGGCGCCGGCTATTTCGGAAGAGTTGGTGGGCGGCACGCCCGCATTCAACGCCGATGTGGTGCGTCGAGTGATGGCTGGTGAACAAGGTGCTCATCGAAATATTGTCGTGTTGAATGCTGGCGCAGGTTTAGTGGTCGCCGACGTCGCAAGTTCGCTTGAAGAGGGTGTGGCAATGGCCGCTGAATCGATTGATTCGGGTCGAGCCAACGAAACTCTGACAAAACTCATCACCGAATCGCAAGCTGCTCTCGCCGAATTCGGCGCTTAGAAACTTCTGGCACTGCAGCAATGAATTTGGCTGTTCAAGTTCCTGCAACCTCGGCCAACCTTGGCCCCGGGTTTGATGTTTTGGGTATGGCGTTATCTCTGTACGCCACTGTTGCGGTGTGTCCGATTGGTGAAACCGAAGCGGTGAGCGATGGTCATCCGGCGATGCAGGCCTTTGTGCGGGCTGGTGGTCAAGGTGCGCTGTGGGTCGATTCTCCTATTCCGTCCGGACGAGGTTTAGGTTTTTCGGGTGCGGTTCGTGTCGGCGGAGTTTGTCTTGGACTCGCGCAAAAAGATGGAGTGACTGACAAGGATCTTCCAGTATTCATCACTGAGCACCGTGACGACATCATCAGAATTGCCGCTGAACTGGAAGGCCATTTTGACAATGTTGCGGCGAGTGTTTTGGGTGGAATCGTCGCTGCTTCACCGCAATCAACAGTCGCGGTTCCGGTGTCGGCTCAAGTGCTTGAGGAGATTCGCGTTGTTGCGTGGGTTCCATTTTTTCAAACATCAACCGCTTCGAGTCGTTCAACACTGCCGACGAAAATCGATCGAGTTGACGCAGTTTTCAACATTGCCCGTTCAACGCAAATGGTCATTGCTTTAACAACGGGCAATCTTGAATTGTTGCGGACTTCAATGACTGACCGATTGCATCAGGACCAACGTCTTGATGAAATACCGAAGTGTCGCGAGGTCATGAACCGCATGATTGAATGTGGGGCAATTTCCTCTTGGCTATCGGGTTCTGGTCCGACGGTTGCCGCGTTTGTCGAGCGATCTGGTGCCGAGAAAATTACTGAGTCATTAAGTCAAGAGTTTCCCGATGGACACGCGAAAGTTCTCGGCATCGATCGCCTTGGCTTGCGGAGCGTTGCGATCTAAAGAACTAGGCGGCCCGATGAAAATCGAGTCGGCGCAGTTCGGGGACGGCCTGAACGGGGGACGCCCAATGACCACTGCAGCCTTCAAGCACCGGATGCGTTGCTTCGTCATCTAAGAAGCGAGCGATACACATCACTTCGTCAAAAATTTGACGTTCAAGTGGTCCGCTTTCAAGAGCTTCGGGCTGATGTGGGTGCAGATAGTCGACGACGCCTTGAAGGACTTTGCTGTGATGTGCAGTAATCGGGCTAAAGAGTTGGTCTTCGCGACGTGTATTCACCAAGACTCCCGACTCGATGTCGTAATGAATATCGCCCGAGCGAATACTCACCGAACCAGCCGACCTCAATTGGTCGCATCGACGTTGGCGGTTGAGTGCAAGCACTAATGCCTGGGTGCGGTCGCGCATTTCGGCGGCCTCTTCAAATCTTTGTGCGGCGGCCAGTGAAGTGATGCGTTCGTGGAGGCGCGTGAAGAGAGCCGAGGGTGAGTCAGTTAACGAATGCGTAATGAATGAAACGATTGCTGCATATTCATCAGGGCTCGCGGTTCCTGAACACGGACACAAGGCGACGCCTAATTGTGCGGCCGAACAGACGGGCGCATCGGATGGTGCGGCGTAATTGCGACCCATTCGAACCGTGCAACGTCGAAGGGGAACCACCGATTCGATTGCTTCAACAACAAGTCGTGCGGCAGTGCGGCTTGTGAGCGGACCGATATGCAGTCCCTTTTTGGCTGGATTCTTCGTAATGACAAGTCGTGGCCATTCTTCTTCAACAGTGAGACGTACGTAGCAGTATTTGTCGCTGGTTGTTCCGGCCTTGTTGTATTGCGGCAGCAAGCGTTGAATCAGACGCATTTCAAGCACTTCAGCGGTGAGCGCATCAGGAGTTGCGATGTAGTCGACGCCATGAACTTGCCGCAACATCGGCCCAATCTTGCGACGAGTTTCAGAAGTACTGAAATAACTGCGAACTCGTTGCCGTAAGTTCGTGGCCTTGCCGACATATAGAAGCCGTCCGGCGACGTCGGAGAAGATGTACACGCCGGGTGAACGAGGCAAATCTTCGGTGAGACGAAGTTTGGCGGCCTGAGGATGCGTCCCCAATTTGGGAAGAGCGATTAAGTCATCAATTCCGAGAACTCCGAAACCAGCAGCACGTTCAATGAGGAAATGCAAAAGGTCTCCGGTGGCGAGCACATCGTCGAGAGCGCGGTGACTTGGCTGGTGAGCAAAACGAAAGTGAGCAGACAAAGTTCCGAGTTTGCAATCTCTGACTTCGTCTCGAACGAGTCGCCGAGCAAGTGGAACTGTGTCAATAACTTTGTTGGTGAGGGGATCGCGGTCATCACGAATGAGTGCAGCATTTAAGAAGCCAACATCAAAGCGAGCATTATGCGCAACGATGACGGAGTCACCGATGAAATGGGTCAAAGTGCCAAGCAGTGACTCAATACGTGGCGCGGGCATGATCATTGCTTCGGTGATGCCGGTGAGGATCGTGATGAACGGCGGGATGGCGCAGCCGGGATTGACAAGTGTTTGAAAGGTACCGATGCATTCGCCACCCAGATATTTGGCTGCACCGATTTCGGTAATGCGGTCGTGCTCGGCCGAACCACCGGTCGTTTCAAAGTCAATGACGCAAAAAGTGACATCGCTCAGCGGTGTCCCCATATCGTCAAATGATTTCTGCACCTTCAGAGTGTTTCCGAACAAATGTTCTGTGTCAAGTCATTGATAGTTATGTCTTTACGAGAAGTGAAGCCCCAGAATGTTTGGGATTTGGTTGAGTGCCCTACGCTCGCAGTATGTCTACTCGTTATCGCTGCACGCTGTGCGGAAACTTGACTCGTTTTGATGTGGTTCGTACGACTCGCACGTCGGCTTATTATCACTACACAACTGGTGGCGAATTGGCGATTGAGGACGAAAAGATCCTCTTGGATGACCTCGAGTCGGTGTCGTGTCGCTGGTGCGGCCCGACGGGGAAGGTAGAAGAGTATGACGGGTCGGCCGAAGCCTTCTGAACTGATTGAACTATCCGACGGTTGTCTGGCTTACGTGCAACCCGACGGAAGTTGGGGTTGGAGTAACGCTGGTCTGGTGGTCGGAGACGGAGCATCTTTGCTCGTCGACACTTTGTTCGACTTAAAACTGACACAACAGATGTTGGACAGTTTTGTGCCGTTTACTCGCACCGCGCCCATTCGTTCGTTGGTCAACACTCATGCCAACGGCGATCATTGTTACGGCAACCAACTGGTTGACGGGGCCGAAATCATTGCCTCAACTGCTGCCGCACGTGAAATGACCGAAGTACCCCCGACGATGTTGGCAGCGTTGAATGCCGCACCCGGTGAAATCGGCGAGTTATTCCGCAGCTTTTTCGGCGCCTTCGAATTTGCAGACATCGACATGAAAATGCCGACTCGCACTTTTGACGTACGTCTCGATGTTGAAGTCGGGGGACGGTTGATTGAACTCATCGAGGTCGGTCCAGCCCATACCAAAGGTGACGTGATCGCTTATGTCCCTGATGCGCGCACCGTGTACACCGGCGATGTTCTCTTTATTGGCGGAACGCCCATCGTGTGGGCCGGGCCACTGTCAAATTGGATTGCCGCGTGTGATCTCATGCTCGGCATGGAGGTTGAAACTGTGGTCCCAGGTCATGGTCCAGTAACCGACAAACAAGGCATCGTTCAAGTGCGCGACTATTTGTCGTTTATTGAGCAAGGCGCGACGGCCCGATTTGAATCAGGCATGGATGCATTTGACGCAGCGCGCGATATCGCTCGTGAAATGTCGGTAACTGGCTCGAGTTTTGCGAGTTGGGGAGAGGCTGGGCGGATCAGTGTGAATGTTGAAACTGCTTACCGCACCCTTGACGCACAGCATCAAAGTCCCGATGTTGTTGAACAGTTCAGGCGGATGGCGCAGATCGAGCGCGGTTAGCAATTGACTTGCGCACTGCGAGTACCCAACCAACAATGACTGCGGTTGCGAAAATCAACCATTGAATTGCGTACGACAGATGGGAACCTTCAGAAAGTTCAGGAGCGCTGACTGGCAAGAGTATTGAACTGTCGGCAGGCTCTGAAATTTCAGCCACGAGGGCGACGTTGAGAAGTTCTGGTTCGATTTGTTGTTGGAGACGGGCGATATCAAGACGGAAGAATTCGGTGAGTTCGCCACTTGCCTCGGTTGCTTGACCAGTTGTGCGCTCTTCGGTTGAGCGCAAGACGCCGACCACTTTGACGACGCCCAGCGGCGCCGGGGGTGGGGTGGCATTCAGGGCGATGAATCCCCGATTGATGATGATGGCACGCCCATCGTCAAGGAGCAGGGGAGTCAACACATTCATTCCTGCGAATCCACCTTGGCTGCGATTGACGATCAGGACCTGTTCATTGGCAAGATACGTACCCTTGGCGCCGGCCGGTCGCCATTGAATCTTTGCTGGGTCTGAAATATCAAGTGTGCTCACATCAACGACACTTTGGCTTGAACGCTCAGTGACCTCGCTATTGAAGGCCTTGCGGTCGTCTAAGCGATGGAACTGCCACAACGACAAATAGACCATCAAGACGACTCCAAAAATGCACAGCAGGTGAAAGCCGATCCATTTTGGTCGAAAAAGAAATCGATACATCGCTCTTCACGGTATCGCAAGTGTGTCGTTCAGGCTGGCGGTGTGGCACGCTATTTGTGTGGCAGAAAACATCGAGCTTCCCGATTTCAAGATTCCGCACGCCGAAAAGATTGAGTGGATGATTGAGACCAATGGCTGGGCTCTTGAGCCAGTCGCTGCGGTGCCCGATTCTGACCCGCCCATGCCCGGCTATGCCTACACCATTGGTCTCAATGAGTCTTTCTCGTTTCCGGACATCGTCATTTTCGGTCTCGCCCCCGTCGCCGCGAAAGGGCTCATTGACTTAGTGATCGAGCAAGTGACATCGGGAGTTGACATTCCTCGTGATGTTCCGCTCGTCGGTCTGCTTGATAACGAGTTGCGTTGCGTTTTTTCAACCGTTGATGTCATTGCCAATGCGCACCTGTTTACAACTGGAGTGAAATGGAACCGCGGAAAAGTTGGTGCCATGTTGCAGTTGGTTTGGCCCGACCGCAACGGTTGGCTGCCGTTTGAATCAGGCTTTGATGCGAGTATGCGTTTGGCTCAACCGGCAATTGGCATTGCGCCAACGTTGTAAAGGAAGTACCTATGGCACACCGGGTGACAGCACCAGCAATGCAGCGAGCACGTCGACTGCTTGACCAACGCGTTCAACCATTTGTCACGCATAGTGCGATCCCTTGTGAGGTGTTCGCATCGGGTGAGTTATTTGAATCGGTCTCGTACGACAAAGCGCAGGGCCTTGCCCTGTCTGCTTTTGCCGTTGGAACACGCTGGGGTAAGGCGTGGCACACCGTATGGTTCAAGTTGGTGGCGACTGTTCCCGCCAATCTCGCTGGGCAGCCGCTGGTTGCAGCCATTGACCTCGGGTTCAATGGTCGAGGTGACGGATTTCAGGTGGAGGGCCTGGCATATCGGCACGGGAAGATCGTGCATGCAGTTCAGCCCGACCGTCGACTCGTACATCTTGGTTCGGGTGTTGCGGGTGAAGTTATTGAGTTATGGATTGAAGCTGCGGCAACTCCGATCATTGCGGGGCATGCTTTCGGATATGGGCCGACACCACTCGGCGATCCAGCAACAGCAGGCGATGCTCCCTTGTATCAATTGCGGCGCGCCGAAGTAGCGGTCTTTAATGCGGGGGTAAATGAGTTAGCGGTGGCTTTGCACGTCGCGATTGATCTCGCAATTGACCTTGACGAAAGTTCACCCCAACGGGCGCGGTTGTTCGCTGCGCTCGAGCGAGCTGGTAACGCATTGAATGTTGCTGATGTTTCGCAAACGGCATCAGTGGCTTTGGATGAACTCAAGGTGGTTCTTAGTCAAGAAGCGTCTGTTCACTCTCACAAGATTGTCGCAGCTGGGCATGCTCATCTTGATACGGCTTGGCTGTGGCCAATTCGTGAAACTCGGCGCAAGGCAGTTCGTACTTTTGCAAATGCCATCGACTTGTTAAAGAAAAACCCCGATGTCATCTTTAGTCATAGTCAGGCCCAGCATTACGCATGGGTTCGCGAAGATGCTCCAGAAATCTTTGCTGAAGTTGTCAAACTCGTTGAATCAGGGCAGTGGGAACCAGTGGGCGGGATGTGGGTTGAAACCGATCTCAATTTGCCAACTGGTGAGAGTTTGCTGCGCCAAATGGTTTACGGTCAGCGATCTTTTGAATCGTGGTTTGGGGTCCGTTGTGACGGGGCGTTTCTTCCCGACGACTTCGGTTATCCCGGAACTCTTCCGCAGATTGTGCAACACGGCGGAGGACGTTGGTTCTTTACGCAAAAACTCAGTTGGAACGAAACCAACAAATTTCCGCATCACACCTTCTGGTGGGAAGGTATCGACGGCACACGAGTGTTTACTCACTTCAGCCCGGTTGATACGTACAACGCGTTACTGACTCCTTCACAACTGCGGTTTGCTGAAAGAAATTTCGCCGATCACGTCGGCTCAACCCGATCACTTGTGTTGTATGGGCACGGAGATGGCGGCGGTGGCCCAACTCAAACGATGATTGATCGGGGCAGATTGGCCAACAATCTTGAAGGGGTGCCACAAGTTTCGTTTGGGAAAATCCGTAACTTCTTTGCTGACGCTGAAAGCGAGTACGGAGACCAAGCCCAAACTTGGGTCGGCGAAATGTATTTTGAAAAGCATCGCGGTACATACAGTTCGCAACTTGGAACGAAGCAAGGTAATCGAAATAGCGAACGCTTATTGCATGAACTTGAAGTTTGGTCAGCGGTGTCTGGTCAGCGAGTTGAAGACATTGATGAGCTATGGAAACGAGTCTTGACCCAGCAGTTCCATGACATCATTCCGGGCTCATCAATTGCGTGGGTGCATGATGACGCCGAGGCCGAACACGCAGCGGTTGCTGACGAAGTCGGGCAACTTTTGGATTCGGTGTTGAGTCCACGAACCGATGGCTCAACCTGGTTGATGAACCCGGCCCCAGTGGCGATCTCTGGAGTTGTCGACGTCAACGGTGTGGCGCAATGGGTGGATGTACCGGCCATGTCGGGTACGAAGATGTTTTCCAATGAAGTTCCCTCAACTGTGACTCGAGTTTCATGTACAGAATCTGCCGGTGACGTCGATCTCTCAAACGGCATCGTTGAAGCAAAATGGAACTCGAAGGGCGAACTCATCGAGCTTCGACATTGTGAGTCGGGTCGGTCGCTCTTAGGCGCTGATCAAGTGAGTTCGTTTGTGATTCGTCAAGACACCCCGGCCGAATATGACGCGTGGGATATTGATATGGCTGATGCGAATTCGCCAGAGATCGCTGTTGAAGTTGTTCGTGGACCGCGCGTTGAATCGGCAACAGAATTACGTGTTGTCATCGTCGCCGATTTCGCCACGCAGGTTTCGAAGTTTCAAGTTCGTTGGTCTCTAGCTGCAGGATCATCGCGACTTGATGTTGCTCTTGATGCCGATTGGCGCGAATCTGAACAACGTCTGCAAATGAAGTTGCCGACCGCGGTGTTGTCACGTGAGGCGACCTGCGGAACGCAATTTGGACATGTGCGTCGTCCTCGTCATCACAACACGTCGTGGGATGTCGCCAAGTTTGAAGTATGTGCGCATCGGTATGTTCATGTTGGTGAACCTGGCTGTGGTGTCGCGATTTTGGCTGATGGCCCACGTGGATACGACGTACGAGGCAACGCTTTGTCATTGACGTTGCTGCGTTCGCCGAAGTTCCCTGACCCTCAAGCAGATATCGGACGACAACGCGTCGAGTGGTCGTTGTACGTCGACCAAAGTCCGGGCGATGTTGAGGCCATTGAAATCGAAAGTGCCAAGATCGCTCACCCGTATCGTTTGATCGCTGGTACCCCAGCGGCGATTAGCTCAGGAATCCGGCTTGATGTTCGCGGGGCATTGATCAGCGTCATCAAACCGGCCGACGATGGCTCTAGTGACCTTGTCGTCAGGCTTTGGGAAACCAGGGGAGCGAGCACGGTGGGCACGATGAGCATCTCACGACCTTCGGGAGTTGTTGTGCAGTGCAATGCCTTGGAAGAACCGCTGGATGCGCCATCGCTTTCCATTAATGACGGAATCATTGCTGTACAACTCGCGCCGTTCCAGATTCAGACGTTGAGGATCAGCGCCTAATCAGTGGCACACTTGCTTCATGAGTTCGCCTGTGACAGTTGAGCCGACACCGCTCCTCATTTTCGACGGCAATTGTGCTTTCTGTACGCGTTGTGTGCGCTTCATCGAACGTCGAATTCGCCGACATCCGCGTATTCAGCCGTGGCAGCGATCTGACTTATCTGATCTGGGTCTCACCCAAGAGCAATGCGAAACCGCGGTGCAGTTGATTGAAGGCAATCGATTGACGTCGGCTCATGTGGCCGTCGCGCGCGTCTTGATCTACGGCAGGCGGGGCTGGGCCGTGCTCGGCTACTTGTTGTTAGCGCCAGGCATCAAGCAGATCGCTGGAGTTGTGTACCGATGGGTAGCCAAGAACCGCGACCGTATGCCCGGGGGAACCACCGAGTGTGCATTGCCTCAGAGCGAGCGCACTGAGCCAAAAATTGGCAACTGAAGCCCCGCTAATTCACCTTCGGGTGGGGGAAATGGGCTGGCAGTCGTCAGAATAGAGGTGTGACGAACCCCCGTGAACAATGGCAGAAGGCTTTCGACGCTTCGAAAGTTCGTGATGAGAAATATCAGACGATGTCGGGCATTCCGCTCGAACCGGTTTATGGTCCCGAAGACGGCGACTTCCCGGGCGTCTACCCATACACCCGTGGACCGTACGCATCCATGTACCGCTCAAAATTGTGGACGATGCGAATGTTCGCCGGGTTCGGTACCGCGATTGACACCAATCAGCGATTCAAAGAAATTTTGAAGTCGGGTGGCGACGGACTCTCCACTGCGTTCGACATGCCCACACTTCTTGGTCTCGACTCAGACGATCCGATGTCTCTTGGTGAAGTCGGACGTTGCGGCGTTGCGATTGACACTCTCGCCGACATGAGCGACTTGTTCTCTGATATTGATCTCGGAAGCATTACGACTTCAATGACCATCAACTCGCCAGCGGCAGTTTTGCTCGCAATGTTCGTCGCTCAGGCCGAAAATGCTGGAGTGCCCCGCGCCAAGTTGGGTGGCACTTTGCAAAATGACATTTTGAAGGAATACCAAGCTCAAAAAGAGTTCGTCTTCCCTCCACGTCAGTCAATGCGTCTTGTTCGCGACACCGTGGCTTTCACCGCAGCCGAAATGCCGCGCTGGAACTCAATCTCCATTTCTGGATACCACATTCGTGAAGCTGGTTCGACGGCTGCTGAAGAATTGGCATTTACATTGGCCAACGGTTTCGCTTACGTCGAACTTGCTCGTCAGGCTGGTCTGCCAGTTGACGCATTCGCACCTCGTTTGTCATTCTTCTTCAACGCACACATCGACTTCTTTGAAGAAATTGCGAAGTACCGTGCGGCTCGCCGTATCTGGGCCCGATGGATGAGCGAGCGTTACGGCGCAACCACTGAGCGTTCAATGCAACTGCGTTTCCATACTCAGACCGCTGGCGTGTCACTGACTGCCCAGCAGCCTGAAGTCAACATCGTGCGTACTGCTATTGAAGCTCTTGCCGGTGTCCTTGGTGGAACACAGTCATTGCATACCAACTCAATGGACGAAGCCTTGGCATTGCCGACCGAACGATCAGCCCGCATTGCGTTGCGTACGCAGCAGGTCATTGGTTACGAAACCAATGTCACGCATGTGGCCGATCCTTTGGGTGGTTCGTATTACGTCGAAGCACTCACCGACGAGATGGAACGTCGCGCCGAAGAGATCTTTGCCAAGATCGACGAGATGGGCCACGGCTCAATGCTCGAAGGTTGCATCGTTGGTATCGACGAAAACTGGTTCCAGGGTCGTATCGCCGATAGTGCTTACGACCTTGAGCGGGCTTTCAACCGTGGCGAGCGCACCATTGTGGGTGTCAGTAAATTCCTCGAAGGTAACGAAGAGGACGAGATGGACATCCTCAAAATCACCAATGCTGATGAAAAGAAGCAGCGTGAACGTTTGTCCACGGTGAAGCAAGACCGTAATGAAGCAGCAGTGCAAGATGCCCTTGATCGTTTGGCTAAGGATGCAGTTGACACCGAAGTCAATTTGATGCCTGCACTGATCGATGCTTCAAATGTGTACGCCACCGTTGGCGAAATGATGAACACCATGGCCGGAGTCTTCGGTCGTCACGTTGAGGTACCAATAATCTGATGAACACTGAAAACACTTCACTGCGAGTTCTCGTTGCCAAAGTTGGGCTTGATGGCCATGACCGTGGTGTCAAAGTAGTCGCTCGCTTGTTGCGCGATGCCGGTATCGAAGTCATTTACACGGGCCTCTTCCAGACGCCCGAAACAGTTGCGGCTGCGGCTGTTGACGAAGACGTTGATGTTGTCGGTCTTTCGATGTTGTCCGGTGCCCATATGACTCTTGCTCCGCTCGTTGTTGAGGCGATTCGAGCCCGTGGTGTTGATATTCCGGTGGTGATCGGTGGAATCGTGCCAAACAGCGATGTTGCTGAACTAAAGGCTGCTGGCATCGCCGAAATCCTTGGCCCGGGCGCACCAGCCGATGAAGTCGTTGCTGCTGTACGTCGTGCCGCCGCTAACGCCGCTGTCTGATTTACTGAATCTGCAGTACTGAGATGACTCAACGACAGGGTGTGCCGATTTCGGTTCTGGACCTGTCAATTCTTCGTGAAGGTGCATCAAGTGCTGACGCGCTGACGCAAACAACCACGCTTGCTCAATGCGCTGATGCGTGCGGCTACAAGCGGTTTTGGGTGGCAGAACACCACAACATGCCTAGTGTCGCGTGCACTGCACCGCCAGTATTGATCGGACACCTTGCAGCACTGACATCGCGCATCAACGTGGGTTCGGGCGGAGTGATGTTGCCCAACCATGCGCCGTTGGTAGTTGCCGAACAGTTTGCAATGCTCGAGGCTTTGCACCCCGGTCGGATTGACGTTGGTATTGGCCGAGCACCTGGGACTGATCAGCGAACGGCTGCTGCGGTGCGGCGCTCTGAAGGCGCTTTAGGTGCTGAAGATTTTCCGACTGACCTTTTTGAGTTGATGGATCTTCTCGGCGATCGTCGCTTTGACACCACGATTGGTGATCACTTCAAGGCGACACCTGCGGCCTCGTCGTACCCCAAAATCTTTTTGCTCGGCTCAAGTGGATACAGCGCGCATCTTGCTGCCAAGTTGGGATTGCCTTTTGGTTTTGCTCACCACTTTGATATGGGCGGAACCTTTGAAGCGGCCGAAATCTATCGATCACGCTTCGTCCCATCACATATTTTGAGCGAGCCATACATGGTTGTGACTGCCAATGTTTTGGCAGCTGATACCAACGAAGAAGCACTCTGGCACGCCAAGTCATCGCGGCTCACTGGCTACTTGCGTCGCACTGGTCGTTTTTTGCCGTTGCCCTCGGCCGATGATGCGGCTCGACATCCCGATATTGCTGAAGCCGAACGGATGCCATCAAGTCGCATTGTTGGCGATGGTGAGCATGTTGCTGAACAACTTCATCAATTGGTTCAACGAGTCAACGCCGACGAAGTGATGGTGACTGCGGTGGCGTACGAAACTTCGGCACGCGTGCGCAGTCTTGAATTACTCGCCAAATACTGGTGATTTTTTGAGCGACTGTCTATTGCAGTCCGTGTAAAGCCCCGCCATCGAGCGGCAAGCCAACACCAGTCATGAACTTGGCATGTTCAGAACACATGAATGCAGCGACATGGCCAAAGTCGTCAGGGTTGCCAACGACTCCAGCCGGAATTGATGAAGCAAGTGCGGCAGGGTCGGGGTACAGCGATGACAGGCGGTCGGTGAGATGCAGGCCTGGCTGAATGGAGTTCACGGTGATGCCATCTTGAGCGACTTCGCGTGCCAGAGTTTTCAAGAAACCAGTCAAACCAGCACGAGCAGTGTTCGACAAAATCAAGCGATCAATCGGTTCGCGTACCGAACTTGACGTGATGGCCAAAATGCGTCCCCACTTTTGCTGTTGCATTGCTGGCACGACGGCTTGACACATGGCCACACTTGACACGAGGTTCAGCCGTATGGCTGCGTCGTACGCCTCAAGAGGTGTTGATGCGAACGTTCCTGGGGGAGGGCCACCAGCATTGGCAATCAAGATGTCGATTCCGCCAAGAAGGTTGTTGGTTTGTTCAATCAACGAAGTGACCTGAGCAAGATCGCTGACATCGGCGACGATGCAATGCACTGAAGCGCCATGTGCGGGTTTCATGGAATCTTTGGCGAGCGCGAGTTTTTCGGCTGAGCGAGAGGCTAAGACGACGCTGACCCCATCGGCAGCAAGTGCTCGAGCAGTAGCGAGACCTAGTCCACTTGAACCACCGGTAACAAGAGCGCGACGACCAATAATTCCTAGTTCCATTTACGACATCCTAGGCAGGAGCGTATTGACAGCGACTATCTCTGGCGGGCTGCGAGAACCGTCTTGAGCCGAGCGTCGGCCGAAGGTCGTGCTCCGATGTGCTCGATGACCCACGCCGAAATTGTTGTCGCAAAACGCGCGGCTTCGACTGGCGATTTGTGGACGAGATAATGCGCCAAGAACGACCCAGCAAAAGAGTCACCCGCACCCGTCGCGTCCACAAGATTGTTCGTGGCCGGCGGAATGTGAGTCGACTTTCCGTTGTCGTAGAGCAAAGAACCCTCAGCGTCAAGTTTTAAAACAATGAGTGCCTGGGGGAAAATCTTGGTGAGACCTTCGGCGATAGCCAAAGGTTCGTCGCATCCGGTGAGAACTTGACCCTCTTCTTTATTGGGGAGCACGATGTCAAAGTTGAGATCGGATGTCACCGCCAAAAAGTTACTGACGCCCATCTCTTGAATCATCTGAAATGAGCCAGGGTCAAACGAAACAGTTGCGCCATGTTCGCGAGCAATGCGCGCCGCTTTGCGAGCAGCTGAACGCGGTGGATCAGTGAAGAACGACCAAGCGGTGAGATGCAAATGTTGTGCTGAGGAAATTGCGTCAACGGGCAACTCACTTGACATGAGATAGAAGTCGGCTCCGTGGCCCGAGACCATGGAACGTTGGCCGGTGTGATCAACGAAAACCGCAACTGATCCGGTTGAGTGGGCTTCGGTTTCAACAAGGTGAGCGAGTACCTTTTCGCGTTCAAGGTCTTCTTGCGCGAGTTGTCCAAATCGATCGCGTCCGATTTTTCCGACAAAGCGTGTATTCATTCCGCATCGGCTGGCCCAGACCGCAACGTTGGCTGCACTTCCGCCAGGCGTGAGCATGACTTCGCCAAAAGTGTCTCCGCCGCGCAGCAGTTCAGAGTTCGTACGAATGAGTACGTCCCAGGCAAAGTCACCGAGAACGCATAAAGGCGTCTGGGTATTAGTCAGGGAACTTGAGTTGGCACCCAAATTGGTACTCATGTTGTTCAGGGTATCTGCGAGACTGGAAAGAATGCCGAGTAGTACAACCACCACTTTTAATCGCACCGTCGTGTTGTCACTAGCCGCAGTATGGATTATCTGGGGTTCAACCTATTTGGCAATCAAGATTGGCTTAGAAACCTTGCCGCCGTTCCTGATGCAGGGCATTCGCTTCACCGTGGCCAGCACGGTGATGTTGTGCGTTTTGAAGGCCAAAAAAGTTGCTTGGCCGTCACGGGTGCAGATTCGCAATGCCTCTTTCATTGGTGTGCTCTTGCTGATCGGCGGCCTTGGCCTGGTGACTGTGGCCGAGGACCGAGGAGTCGACTCCGGTCTGGTAGCGACCATTATTGCGATTCAACCAATGCTGATGTCGTTATGGGGTGGTCTGTGGAAGACGTGGCCGATACGAATGCAGTGGACGGGCATGTTGATCGGCATGGTCGGCGTTTTGGTTCTGGTCTCAGATAGTGGACTTTCAGGAACATGGAGTGGCACCTCGTTGGTTTTCGTGGCGTGTCTGTCATGGAGTTTTGGTTCTGCATTAAGTCGCCGTATCGATATGCCGTCTGGTTTCATGGCGACAGCAATTGAGATGGCCGCGGCTGCGGTCGTTTACTTGCTGCTGTCAGCAATTTGGCGGGAGGATGTTCAAGTCCCAAGTATGCGAAGTTCGTTGGCGGTGGTCTATCTCATTTTCATTGGCTCAATAGTCGCATTCACAGCTTTCACATATCTGAATAGTCATGTGAGTGGGCCACTGGCAATGAGTTATGCCTACGTCAACCCGGCCATTGCAGTATTGCTCGGAGTAGTTTTCAGCGATGAGAGTGTGTCCACCAATATGGCGATCGCGTTGCCAATCATTTTGGTTGGTGTTGCTATCGTGACCAACTCATCACGCCGCGCTGATACGTGACTTGATCAATTTCACTTGGCTAATGAGTGCGGCAAATTCATCGTTGTACTCGTCAGATGGCTGAATCAACACTGCATCAACTAGTCCGGCAAACCAATCGTTGATAACAGAGGGCAGTTCTTCCCATGTTCCTGATGGAATCAAGACATCCAGCACTTCATCGGTCATGAGCACCCCAAGTTGCGACCAATCACCGCTTCGGGTCATCGCCTGTAATTGGGCACCAAGGTCATCCCAGCCAAACAACTCAAGAGTTCGTCGATAGGCGGGCGTTGAATACAAGAAGCCCAATACTGCACGTTGTGCTTCGCGACTTTGATCAACCGATGCCTGATCAGGACCAGTGATATACGGAATCGCAATGGCTACTTGAACATCGTTGGCTAGCCGTTGTGCGGAGTTGATGCCTTCGGCCAGTCGGGGCAAGGCGCGATCGCGTAGAAAACGCGGATGCGAGTTTGTTGGGTGTGTCACAAACCAATCGGCGACTTCACCCGCAAGGCGAATCGCATTGTCGTTAACGCCTCCCAGTAGCAATTGTGGACCTTGATGGGGAAGCGGACCAGGGTTAAAGAAGGGTTGTAGACGATTCATCTGGTAATGCTCGGTGTCAACAATGAACGGGTCGCCAGTCGCGAAACTATTCCACGCCGTTTTGACAGCGACGACATAATCTTTCATTTTGCGAATGGGCGATGACCACGGGATTCCAAAACGGCCCTCAATGTTTTGTTTGATCTGTGTAGCTAACCCCAAATCAAATCGTCCACCGCTCATCTGTGCAAGGTCCCAAGATTGAAGCGCAAGCAACATGGGACTGCGAGGGAAGGCCAAGGTCAGGCTGGTTTGAACGCGCAAGGTTGTCGTATGTTCGAGTGCCAAAAGGGCAACAGCCATCGAGTCATGGATTGTCTCGGGAACATGCAACATGTCGTAACCAAGGGCCTCGACATGTTGGGCGTATCGCCCGATCTCACTTAAGGGAATACGGTCGCTCATGCCTGCTATGACTTTCATAGTGACGACGACCTTTCTGGGTTGTCATTCAGCACAGTCAATATGACCTTCACCAATTCTTCGGGGGAGTTGTTACATGAAGCAAGATCATGTGAATTCAGGAGCAATTCGTGTGAGCCATTTTCATATTCGCAAACGACGCAGGGTGGGGCATATCCAGATGTGGATGCGACTGGTGCGGGTGCATCGTTGCGGTGATGAAGTTGAAATTCGAATCCGAGTTCGGCGACACAACTGTCCCAAGTGCTACGGCGCGAAAAAGTCGAGTGCGTGATATCGCAGAGAGAACAATGCTGTTTCAAGAAGGTTCGCCGAAGAAAATACGAAATCTCCCCAAAGATTGTTCCGGAGGCGTCATACACCCCGTGGAGTCGCACGACCCTGCCTGAGAACGTCACCCTCTTATGTTGGCATAACAGCTTGAGAATGGCTGTAGCAGTCGTTGCCACTAGGGCATTTTTGGTAGAAATAGAGCAAGGAAACGAGGTTGCCGTGGTTCATATTCCAGTTCGAGGAGAATTGCCAGCTCGCTTAGGTCCGTCGGTGAAGGCGCTCCCTGAATACGGTCCCAGCATCATGGACGCGAGCGTGTATCGCGACCCCACTCGTTTTGAACTTGAACGCGAACGGGTACTTGGACGTCATTGGATGATCGCTGGTCGCAGCGAACAAGTGCAAGGGTCAGGCGACTGGATCACCTATGAAGGTCACGATGAATGCATCGTGGTTGTTCGCCAAGCAGATGGATCATTATCGGCATTTCATAATGTGTGCCGCCATCGCGGGCCGGCAATTGTCGCGGAGAAATCTGGTTGTGGCGCGCGCCGTTTTTCGTGCCCGTATCACGGCTGGGTGTATGACACCAAAGGCAAGCTCGTCGGGATTCCGGAGCGTGAAGATTTCGGCAATGACCATGTCACCGACATCGGCGCAATCCCGGTTGCAGTAGGCGAGTGGGGCGGATGGATTTGGATCAACTTGGCTGGACCAGACAAGGCTGTTCCGTTATTGGAGTCGATTGGCCCTGATATCTCGAGCGATCTTGGCGCTTTCAAGATGGAAGACATGATCTTGCACGATGTGATTGAGTGGGACGTGCCCATCAACTACAAGGCAATCATCGACGGTTTCAACGAGATCTATCACGTGACCGAACTACACCATTCACCACCAGAGTTCACCAAAGCGACGCGCTTTGCCTCGTTTCATGTCACTGGCGACAACTTCATGTGTTTCGTGCCGCGACCGGTGTCGCTCGAGGAATTAAGTAGCGAGACATACGACCACCATCGCAATTCAATTTGTCACTATGTGGTTTTCCCAAACACGGTGTTCAATTGCAACCCCGAACACATTCAGGTCTTTCAGCCCATTCCATTGAGCGTCGACCGAACGAAGTTCTTGTGTTGGGAACTCATTTACCCAGGTGACTTGAACGATCCGGAGTATGCGTCTTATTACAAAAAAACCATGGCGCATTGGGAAGTTCTGAAAGGTGTCGTTGGTGAAGACATCAGTATCTACGACCAAATGACACGTACCAAAAAATCAAGCGCTTTCAACGAACAAATCCTTTCCGAACGCGAATTTAAGATCGCGATGTATCACGAAAACATGGATCGCAAGATTCGCGATTAGTTTTCGGCGGGCTAAAAAGCCTGCTCAGAGTGTCATTTTCATAGAGTTATTCAAGTTCTTCGTGAACGGGTCCGATACAAAAACCCGTGAAGCGAAGCATGAAAATAATGAGCAAGACACTTGCAGTGTCATTGTGCTCGGCGATCATGCTTGGCGTTGTCGGTGTTCCTGGCGCCCTTGCCGAAACGAACAAAAAGACTTCAAGTTCGTCATCGGCGACCGCAACAACTGGCTTGACCTATGTTGTTGCGAAGAATGATTCATTAACTGGTATTGCCAGTAAAGCAAAAGTGAAATTCACTGATTTGTTAGCTGTAAATGGCTTCAAGGCAACCAGCGTGATCTTGCCTGGCCAAGTCATCAAGTTGCCCGATGCTGCAGTGGTGGTGGCTGTTTCAACGAACAATGCTCCTGCTGTTGTTGCGCAAGTTGGTGTGAGCGGTTCAACGTACACAGTTGTCAAGAATGATTCGTTGAGTGGAATCGCCTCGAAGGCGAAAGTCTCGCTGTCGTCTTTCTTGGCCGTGAATGGTTTCACCAAGAAGAGTGTGATTATGCCTGGTCAAATCGTGAAGTTGCCCGAAGGTGCAAACGCAGCAGTGACAACGTCAACACCTGCAACGCCCTCACGTCTGCAAGTTGTCCTCGATTTCGCAAGAGCTCAAATTGGTAAGCCGTACGCATTTGCTCAGGCAGGACCCACTTCATATGACTGTTCGGGTCTGACGCTTGCGGCCTTTGCTCAAATCAAAGTTTCGTTGCCGCACCAGAGTCTTGCGCAGTCAAAACTTGGAAGCGCAGTTGACTGGCGTGTCACCGGAGTGCAAGCCGGCGACTTGGTATTCACCTTCTCAACGAAGAATCAGTCGCAAATCAGTCACGTCGGTATCGCGATTAGTGCCACGCAGTGGATTGAAGCTCCGTACACGGGTGGTGTAGTGAGAATTTCAGCGCTGCCCAGTGCAAGCAAGATTCAAGCGGTTCGTCGAGTTCTTTAATGATTGCTCAACCGCAATTTGAGACACTGGTCGTCGAAGTTGAGGGCCGTATCGGACGGGTCACGATGAATCGTCCAGAGAAGCTAAACGCACTTTCGCGTCAATTGATGTCCGAAATTGTTGAGCTGGGTGCTTGGTTGAAACTTCGTGAAGATATTCGTGTCATGATTTTTTCTGGAGCCGGACGCTCATTCTGCGCAGGATTCGACCTCAACGATTTTTCCAGTGCGAGCGATGGTGAATCTCCTCGACAGGCCGCTGATCTTGGTCGCCTTGCCACGAATGCTCTGACCGATGTTCCTCAGTTAACGATCGCCGCGGTGCATGGTCACTGCGTCGGCGGTGGGGTGGTGTTC
>Ga0209358_10000990_pt1 | contig 23520 bp, 18 predicted proteins | sample LauGreFa1BDMLBSN_2_FD_187574 | JGI IMG/M metagenome (GOLD analysis project Ga0209358, IMG submission 187574) | Freshwater lake microbial communities from Lake Michigan, USA - Fa13.BD.MLB.SN (SPAdes) (version 2) | ecosystem: Environmental > Aquatic > Freshwater > Lake | place: Lake Michigan, USA...
GTATTATTATCAAATCTACTTGCATCAATCATGGAAACCTTACTCCAGGAAGTAAGTGTAGATGGTGTAATATTTCTCCAATGTTTACCGCCGTCTTTGGTAATATGAATTAAGCCATCATCAGTACCAGCCCAGATGGTATTGATATCTTGGTAGGATGGCGCAACCGTGTAAACAACCCCACGCCTTGCCATTGTTTTTAAATCAGGGGTATTAAAAATTCCAACACTTTCAGGAATATCATAAGTTTCTCTTGTTAAATCAGGACTAATTTGTTCCCAGGTGTCACCGCCAGTAGTTGTTTTAAAAATGACACTACCTGCAAAAAATAAAGTTTTATTATCTACGGGTGAAAAAAGTACCGGTGCAGTTCTAATGAATCGCACTTTTCCTGTTCTTACTGGTTCGGGTGAAATATTTTGTACCTGACCTGTTAACTTATTATACTTGGTGATTTTTCCGCCATAAATAATATTTGGATCCAAAGGATCCGCTGCAACGTATCCATATTCTTCAACGCCCACTGGATGCCATTCTCTAAAACTAATATTACCATCATTAGAACGAGAGGCAATGCCAACAGATCCGCTTTCTTGTTGTCCACCATATACATTATAAGGGAATGCATTATCAGTGCTTACATGATAAAATTGTGCAGTAGGTTGATTATACCAACTTGAGTAGGTTTCGCCACCGTTTACTGTAATAGTACCACCTTGATCTAATCCTATGGCAATTATATTTGTGTTGTTGGGGTTAATCCAAATTCTATGATAATCATCGCCACCTGGAGCACCCTTAATTCCTTTCCAATTTTTTCCACCATCCACTGATTTCCACATTACCACATTTGCAGAGTAAACAATGTTTTCATTTTTGGGATCTGCTTTTACTTCTGCAAAATCTGCACCTCGTCCCCATAATCTGCCATCGGAAGTTAATAGGTACCAAGATTCACCAGCATCATCGCTACGATAAATTCCCCCATTTTTTTCAGCATCTACAGTTGCATACATTCTTTTAGAATTACTAGGCGCAATGGTAAATCCAATACGACCTAGTCCATCTTGTTTTGTGGTAGGCAATCCTTTGGTCATTTTTTTCCATGTATTACCACCATCCATGGATTTGTATAATCCACTTGCTTCGCCATTCCATGCACCATTTTCCCAAGGGCCTTGTCGCGCCGACCAAATGGTAGCAAAAACTATATTGGTGTTGTTGGGGTCAATACCTACTTGCACAGCACCCGTGTTTTCATCAATGTATAAAACTTGTTGTAGTGTTTTACCGCCATCTAAACTGCGATAAACACCGCGTTCTTTATTAGGGCCATAAGGATGGCCTAATGCTGCAACAAAAATTCGGTTTTCATTAAAGGGGTCAATACTGATACCGCCTATTTGTTGTGCATCAAACAATCCCATATTTTTCCAAGTAGCTCCTGCATCTGTTGATTTATATAAACCATTTCCAATGGATAAATCAGGACGCTGAATTCCTTCACCACTTCCAACATATACCACATTTGGGTTAGAAGGGGCCACGGCTACATCTCCTACTGAGCTTGTATTTTCACTATCAAAGATGGGTTTCCAAGTATGCCCATAGTCATTGGTTTTCCATACACCCCCATTATTCACACCAATATAAAATACATTGGGTTGGGTAGCCACACCAGAAACTCCGACAGTACGACCAGCTCGGTGGGGTCCAATGTTTCGATATTTTAATCCTTGCAATAAAGCAGGATCAATGACTTGCGCATGTACTGTTTCTACAATAAATAAACTTGCTAATATAAATCCGACACTTTTTATCATTGTAAAAAAATTAATTTTTGTACGCATATCATTTATTTTAAAATATAGAGAATTATTTTTTTATTTCACTTCTGTCCATTTCCCAATCATCTGTTCTGAAAAGATTAATCGGTAATCCTTCTTTGCTATACAAGTTAGGTATTGCAGTATTGTTAAATGCAAATCGAACGGCTACTGGAGATTTTATATTTTTATTGAACACTACTACTTCATTGTGTTCAATTTTTGCTTGTGCTGGATAAAATATTTTGTCAGCTCCCGCAATTTCAAAACAAGTAATATCATCTCCTTTTAAAATAATACCATTATTGGTATTTGTAAATTGAATTTTTATTTTATCTTTTTCAATTTTATGTGAGGCGTATAGGGGACTTTCGCAAACAATTTGGCTGTAACCATATGTCTTGTTAAGTGCTAAATCAGAAAGGCGTGCAGCAACTTCTTTTTTTAGTATAGGATGAATATTATTGGTGTCAGGTGTTAAATCGGAAACGATAACCATTCCGGTATTTGGAAATGCAGCAGCTTTGGTTTGTGTTTCCCTTAGTAATGCGCCAATATTTTTAAAACCATACGAATAAGGTGCAATTTGTACAAAATAGAACGGAAATTGTTTATTCCATTGTTGGCGCCATGCATCAATCATGCCTGTGAATAATTTTTCATACGCATAATAAGTTTGTGTATTACTTTCCCCTTGGTACCAAATGGCACCTGCAATTGTATAATTTGTTATTGGATAAATCATTGCGTTGTAAGCAAGTCCAGTTTTGTGTGGCCACCAGTCAGCCGGTTTTAAAGCATCGGCCCCTTTTTTTATAATTTCATCATTATTGATGACATAATCAGGTGTCCAAGTTTCAGCAGGCGTACCACCCCAATTTGAGTTAATCAACCCTATTGGGCAATTTAATTTTTCAAATAAATTTTTTCCGTAAAAATAACCAATCGCACTAAAATGTATCATCTCTTCAGGCGTGCAAACCATCCATTTTCCATCCACATTATCTTGTGGAAAAGAGGAAGTTGATTTAGCTACGTAAAAAAAACGAATTTTATTATTGGTAGCATTGGGCGCTTCCACTTTGCTTTGAGGTAAATTTTGATCGCCAGACCATTCCATATTACTTTGACCACCACAAAGCCAAACTTCTCCAATTAATACATCCTCTAATTTAATCGTATTATTTCCTTGTATAGTTATTGAATAGGATCCGCCTGCTTCCGGCGTTTTTATTGAAGTGATCCATTTTGCATCTCTGCCTGCAATCACTTTATAGGTAGTCGTATCCCAACTCACTTTTATGGTGATGTTTTCTGTAGGTGCTGACCAACCCCATAACTTAACAGTGGACTTTTGTTGTAATACCATATGTGATCCAATGATATTTGGTAATCGCACATTTGCTTTGCTTGCAATTGTTGCAAAACAAAAAAGGGAAATCATTAAAAGCTGCTTTTTCATTATTTTTATTTTTATTTATTCCACCAATAGGTAAATTTTAAGACCACCGCTCTATTTTTCACAAATACAGGTCCTATATAATAGTTGTCAGTGTAGACAATGAACAAATCTGAAACTGGCTTATATCTCCACTGAAATCGTGTATTGAAGTTAATGTTTTTTGTTTGTTCGTTGTATTGAAAAAAGGTGGTTAAAAACAGTTTATTACTAAAGGTGACATCAAGTTTTGGGCCAAGTAATAAAAAGTTGTTGTTTCCCCATGGACTGGGCAATTTTATTTGATTATAAGTACTTGAGAAATCAATATTTACGTAGGGTTGAATACGATAACCCACATTTCCTGAAATACTCAATAAATTTCCATTGGCATAATAACCGCCCACTCTTGTGGATAGGCTATACGTCAAAATATACTGTGGAGGGGATATCCAGTCCAATCCAACATTTGTCCATTCGTGTCTTGTTCCTTTTTCTAATGGAAGTTTTCCAATGCGTGTTGGATCAAAAGGGGATAGTAATTCAACAAATGTGTTTTGTACAACCGCTGACAAAGTGCTTTTGTCCCTATAAGTAATTAAGTAAATCAGAGCGTTGGTATAATCGGTTGTAATAAAATTATTATTGTAATAATAAGTGGAGGTGATCTGTGGTCCATGACTTAATATAGTTCCGCTTTTAGGAAAAAATAAACGTGTAATACTCGGATTAAATTTGATGTAATTATTTCTGGGCACATAACCTACTTCGGCATTATAATTTTCACCTACAATTTCATGTTGCCATGACAATATCCATTTGCGTTGATTATATTGGAAATTTGCCGCATTTAAAAAATCATTTCCTGTAGAATTTGGCGTAAATGATTTTATAAAAATTGTTTTTCCTGAAAATGTATTATTGGGCGGTGCTAAATAATATTCAAAACCAATATTCCTATTAAAGGCAGTGCCATCATGTTTATAAACGCAATTACAGTCAACAGCTTCATTTGTTTTTCCATTAAACGCTAAAGCTGTTCTATCAATATAAAATAATTCAATACTTGATTTTTTAAATAATTTTCTTTGAAGTGCCATCACTGAAAAATTTTGACTTGCTAAATTAATATCATCATTGGCCGTTGTTTTAATGTCCATTAATCCCATCCGCCAATTTTTATTAATGCGACCACTTAGCCTAGCACCAAAATCTATATCTGTATTTAATCCAATACGTCTTGAAAAAAAAGGCCGCGTATTAGGGAATCCTAAATTTGAAAACAAATCAGCGTTCTCTAAAAAAAACTGCCTACGCTCTGGGAAAAATAATTCAAATCGACTCAGATTAGTTACCTGCCGATCTACTTCCACTTGTGAAAAATCAGGATGCAATGTTAAATCCAAATTTAGCGAGGAGGATAAACTTATTTTTGCATCCAAGCCTGCATCTTTTCCAACCACGCTTGCTTGTGAAATTTTTTGACCAACTGCATTGGTATACTCTTTACCGACACTAGTTTTAAAATAAGGAATGAGGGAAAAATTATTTTTTGTTGTAGGTGGTGGCGCATCCCAAACCAATACCCCTGCATAAGATAAAGAAGCTGTTGGAAATTGCCTGGGTACTGGTGCCCAAGCCGATTTCTCGGTACTCTTTAAATCATTTCTACTAAAATTAATACCCCACTCCATTTTGCCATCTTTATATCTAATGGAGGTAAAAGGTATGGCTGCTTCAATGATGTATTTATTTTTATCTGAAGTACTTCCTGTGGTCCATTTGTTATCCCAGTTTAAATCTACACTTCCCCCATCAAACATAGTGCCATCCCATTGTGCACCAGCGGCATTAACACCAAATGCAAATCCACTATTCATATCACCATAGGTATCCATAAATACAATGAAATTGTCATTTTTTCCAAAGGCCCAATCCCTTTTTAATGATTCAACTACATCAATTCCGTCACCATTTTTATAACAAACAGCGATGAGGTATAAATTATTATCATCATAAGTCATTCTAACTTCGGTCTTAATTTGGGCCTTGCTGGTGTCCATGGGCAACACCATATTGAAATTGTCCACCACCATTGCTTTTGTCCAAGCTTCGTCATTCATCATACCGTCAATAAGAACGGGCAGGGTTGTTTTATGTATAGAATAACGCACACTTTCATTTTTTTTCTGAGCTTGCACTTGACCAATTTGTAAGCAAAGAAAAAGAGCCATCCATCGTTTAGATATTTTCAAAATACTTCTGTTGATTATTTGAGAATTAAATGTAAAGTTTTTCGAGTGAATCAAAATAGTAATACCTTTAAATTATATAAAAAAGTAATTATGTCACATAATAGACGCAAATTTTTAAGCCTTACTGCACTTTCAGCAGGTGCTCTTACAATGTCAAGTTCTGTATTTGGGAAAAACACAAATAATCATCCATTGGAAGATGAATTACCAAGGTCGATTCGTGATTTAATGCCAGCGAAGGAAGGTATTATTCCTATAACCGTAGAAGAACGCAAACAAAGAATCCAAAATGCGCAAGCCATGATGGATCGTGAAAAAATTGATGCTATATTTTTAGAAGGCACCACTTCCTGCTATTATTTTACCGGTATGCGATGGGGGCAAAGTGAACGCACATTTGGTGTAGTGATACCTGCCAAAGGAGCAATTGCTTATGTGTGTCCAAAGTTTGAAGAGGATCGCGCACGTGAATTATTACTTCCAGTGTTTGGAGATGAAGTTAGATGCTGGGAAGAACATGAAAGCCCTTATGCAGTTATTGTGGGTATTGTAAAAGATAGAGGAGTTAAACATCGTAAAATAGGGATGGAGGAAAGAGTACGATTTTTTATCGCAGACGGTGTAAAAAAAGTGGCTACAGGTTTTGAAATAGTTGATGCCACACCAATTACTGCAGGTTGTCGGATGATTAAAACTAAAGCGGAATTAGCGTTAATGCAAAAATCAAGTGATATAACTATACTCGCCTATCAAGCTGCATTTGCAACTATTCGTGATGGCATGTCGCAAACAGAATTTAGCGGCAATATTTCAGCTGCATTTAGAAAGTTGGGATATAGTGGCGGCGCTTCAGTTCAAATTGGAAAATATTCGGCATTGCCACATGGAAGTATTACACCACAAACTATTCGTGAAGGAGATGTAGTAATGGTAGATGGTGGTACAAGCTGTGAAGGGTATGCATCTGACATTACAAGAACCTTTGTGGTAGGCAAGGCGACGCAAAGACAAACTGATGTTTGGAATTTAGAAAAGCGCGCACAGGATGCTGCATTTGCCGCAATAAAAATTGGCGTTGCATGTGAGCAAGTTGATGCTGCGGCTCGTGCGGTGATTGAAAATAACGGCTTTAGTAATAATTATAAATTACCGGGCTTACCACATAGAACCGGACATGGTATAGGACTTGAGGGTCATGAGTGGACTAATTTTGTGAAAGGAAATAAAACGCCAATTGCAGTAGGCATGTGTTTTAGTGATGAGCCTACTATTTCAATCCCGGGTGAATTTGGAATTAGATTAGAAGATTGTTTGTACATCGCAGAAGATGGTCCTCACTTTTTTTCTAAACAAAGTATATCAATTGACCAACCTTTTGGATAAGTTGGCATTAATTTATTCTTTGTATTGAAACGGCGGCTGCTGGTGTAGCTGGCCGTGAAGGCGTTAGTTGTGGATTTAGACTAGTGAGACTCGTATTTATATTTTTTAAGGAGAAATATATTTCGACATAGTCGTCATTTCCTAATGCTACAAAAAATGAATTAGAGATAGTATTTTTAATCCCACTACCGAGTATTGTATAAGTATTATTTGTGTTTGGGTAAGCGCTACTGTTGCGCCTGAGCCAAATACTTACCTCATCATTGGCGGGATCTGTTTTAATAAATTGCAAACTATACTTTATATTATAAAGCCCTGTGTTTTTTGTAGTGATGCGCGTAGGAAGCCCACTGGTGTTATTTGTGATGGCAATGTTGTTAGCAAAATTCATAAAATTAAACTTTACGACTGTGGCAGTGGCGATTGAAGTAGATTGTTTCGCCGTATCATAAAAATTGCCGTAATCATTGGGTACGGGGGTATAGTTTAAGGCATTTGTAATTTTATTCGCGGTTAAACTATCTAAACTTAATTTTTGGTTAATTCGATTACTTAAATAATTCGTATCTAATTTATTGAGCTTAAAATCAATTCTATTACTCAAATTGACGGTGTCTGACTTGTGTAGTCTCAAATTAATTCGTTGATATAGGCTAGTAGTATCAATTATCGGAACTTGATTTATTTTATTATAAATTTTAGTAGTGTCACTAAGATTTAATTTTTGGTTAATACGATTGCTTAAATAATTGGTGTCAGATTTAGTTAATTTTAGTTCAATTCTGTTACTAAGCCAAGTCGTATCTGTCTTTTTTAACCTTTCATTTAGTGCTAAAAGTGTATACAACGAAGTAGGCTTTAAGCTATCAGGGGTATTGTTGACTTTATCAACACCGGCATTAATTTTAAAATCTTTGAGGTTGTCAACTCCAGTACCTCCTTTTTTCAACCCTACAATTCCATTAATATTTACCGCATCCACTTGGTCTGCATAAAAAGCATAAGGCACATAATTTATTTTTTGAATTCCTAAACTTGAAAAATATAGCTCCCCTGTTAAGTCGACCTCCACTTCTAAAAACTTTTCTGTATTTGACCAATTGATATTTTCAAAATTCCCAATACTAATTATATGACGATCTTGTTTACTCCCAACTACTACTGAAAAAAGGCCAATGGCATTAGTCGTAATTGATTTTATTTCTTGGTATTCAGTTATTCCATTGGTTGAGTCAGTTTTAATTGACAATCGAAGATTTATAATTTTATTTACTAAGATGACGCCATAATTATTTCTGGCAACTCCTTGAAAGTTTATCCCTTTATTTACTTGAGCTTTTAAATTAATCAATTGTAGGGTTAGTATAAAGAGAAAAAAAATAGATTTTTTCATAAATTATTATTGTTTTATAATTTTGAAAATTTGTTTTTTCAAAATTGAATTTCCAACAACATAGTGTATTACAATAAAGTATATCCCCGTATTTGCCGAAGCAAAAGACAGGTTTTGCTCAAAATCAATTCCTGACCATGGCCCTTCTACGATTTTTAAAAATTGACCTTGCGCGTTGCTCATTTCAATTTTTGAAATAATAATACCGCTTTGGTCACTATTAATTTTTAAATTTTGAACAACGGGATTCGGACCAAATTTAAAGAGAGTAGTTAAGTCAAGTTTTTTGAAATCAATGCTTACCCAAAATTCATTTTGCAAAAATCCTGTAGTCAGTATTACATTTTTATCTGAATAAAGGGTGTTAACCAGCAATTGCTCTCCAAAGCTCCAATTCCAGATGACACCTTCCGTTGCCTTTGAATCTGCGCTCACGCTGATGACATTTGGGTACTTTGTTTGTGCATTTAAAGTAGAATATAAAAATATGGCCAACCCCAGTTCAGCTACTATATATATGCTTTTCATGACACAATATATTTTATATAACACTGTAAATCAAATATATACACATTGTAAATAATCTAATTTAATTCAACGCTATCCTATGTTTTAAGAAAATATTTTCAATTTCCCAATGTTTCAAGGTTAAAACCAACCATTTTAAGATTAGGGGTTGTTAATTGCCGATTTTATGTAAATTTGTTTTAATATAAATCGAATAGGCATGAAAAAGTTTTGTTTTGTTTTAGTCGCATTTACTTTGGTAATTGCTTCTTGCAGTAAAGGAGGAGGGGGTGGATCAACACCAGTGACGCCAACACCACCGCCAGTAGTTGTTGCAGAACCCGATATTGCATTTAAGGTAGAAGTGGATAACAAAGAGGTTGATTATACAACGTATACTGCAGCATTAAGTGCTTCGCAACCCGTAAATGTGAATGTAACTACTTCCCCTTTTCCAAAGGATGGCGTGACTATTGATGTCACAGTAAAAAAAGATGTAGATAACGCTTCTATATTTAGTGATACTAAAGTTGGAACAGTAGCTGGTACAAATCCAGTGACTATAAATAATTTATTACCAGGTGTACCTTGTACGGCTACAGTTTTAGTGACTTCAAAAACATTGGATCCTGTAAGCAAAACGTACAAGTCATTTTCAAAAACATTTAAAATAGCAAGAAAATAAGTTATTGTAATAACCCCAATTGTAAAATCCCTTGTTAGTTATTTACTAGCAGGGGATTTTTTTGCAATCGCTTCAATCGCATTCACCAATTTATCTAAATCTTGTATTCTAGTATACACATGTGGTGTAATACGAACACAACTCACGTTGTCCCATACAATACCTACTGTATGTATTTTATAATTTGTAAATAGTGCGTTATCTAATTCACCAGGGGTCATGCCATCTATACTTACCCCACAGATAGCGCATGAAAATGCATCTTTTAGTGAAGTATTTATTTTTACTTTAGGTATCTCTTTTACCCTTGATGCCCAATAATTTTTTAAGTAACGAATACGTTCTTCTTTTCTTTTGCTTCCAATCGCAGTATGAAAATTGATGGCTTCACCAATACCTTGTTCAATGGGAAAGCTTCTGGTGCCCAAGGTTTCAAATTTTCGAATATCTGTTCCTTTGGGATTGTCATTGCAAACCAGCGGCCATATTTTTTCGATATTTTCTTTTTTAATCCACAACATCCCACTTCCAATAGGGGCAGATAAAAATTTGTGTAATGAGGTCCCAAAATAATCACAACCTAATTCAGGAATTGTAAAATCCATTAATCCAAAACTATGCGCACCATCCACAATAGTTTCAATACCATACTTTTTTGCTAATGCACATAATTTTTTTACAGGCATAATTTGTCCCACCCAATTCACCATATGGGTGATGTGAAATATTTTGGTTTTAGGTGTAATTGCATTTTCATACATACGTACCATCTCCTCCTCGTTCTCGCTTGGAAATTTAAAGTCGAGTTGTTTATAAACGATCCCTTCTCTGGATGCTCTTTGTTTCCATGCATTGATCATGTTTGGATAATCAAACTTACTTCCTACAACTTCATCACCTGCTTTTAAGTTTAATCCAAAGATCACGGTATTTAATGCCTCGGTAGCATTTCGATTTATAGCTATTTCTTCCGGATCGCATCCAGCCAATTGTGCTAGTTTGTACCTTAAGGGTTCTCTTCCTTGATCTAGTATGCGCCACATATAATAGGAGGGGCCTTCATTGGACATTTTATTAAATCTTTCTACTGCTTCTTGCACAATTCTAGGACTTGGACATACACCACCATTGTTTAAATTAATCAAAGACGGACTTACGGTGTACCCCTGTTGAATGACACTCCAATAATCCTCATCCATCGCTAATTCCTTGGGGCTAAGCAATTTTTTTTGCAAATTGATATGTTCAAACTCGGCAGCATGTGCTTGGTTAAATAAACTATTTGCTGAAAAGGCACCTGCCATTAAGCCTAGGTGTTGGATAAAGTTGCGTCTATTAGCCATATACTATAATTGTATAGGTAAGTTAAAAAATAATTCGCGTATTAGTGTATACAAACATAGCTTGTTACCTAAAGTACATGATGACCAAACTTCAAATTTGCATAACTAAAACTTAGGTAAGCTATATCCGTTTTGGTAGGCTTTGGTAAAATATTCTTTATTGATCGCAGCATCTGTAAATAATTTCTTGTTGTCATCCCAGTTTACCTTTTGACCTGAACGATATGCGATATTACCCATTTGTGCAATGGTCGCAATATGTGCACCATCTTCAATAGAGCAATGTAAACTTTGTGGTGTATTGTTTCGGATGGCATTGATAAAATTTAACCAATGTAATTCTACGCCCTTGTCCTCACTTTTATGTCTTGCAATTGCCACTTTATTTTTTGCTTGTCTTTCTTCAATCACTTCCCACCCACCGCGATCTAAAATCAATGTTCCATTATTGCCAATAAATGCAATTCCGTGATCGCGCCCATAAGAGCCATTGTCAATACCCATGGCTGAATCCCAGACCAAATTGAATTTATCAAATTCATATAAAGTAGTTAAGGTATCTGGTGTTTCTTCCGCTAATTCAGGATAAGCAAATTTGCCCCCTAAAGCACTGACACTTTTTGGATTACCTGCTTTCATACCTTGAATAGCATAATCTAATAAATGCACGCCCCAGTCGGTCATCAAGCCACCTGCGTAATCCCAAAACCATCTAAAATGAAAATGAAAACGGCTTGCATTAAATTCCTGAGTGGGTGCTGGACCTAACCAGGTTTTATAATCAATCCCTGCAGGCACCGCACTATTCGCTACCACTGGTTGTGGGCGCATCCAGCCCTGATAACACCAAACTTTAGTGGTACGAATATTACCTAGTTGTCCAGAATGTACCACATCCAATGCATCCTTAAAATGTTTTTGACTGCGTTGCCATTGTCCTACTTGTACAATACGATTATACCTATTTTTTGCAGCAACCATGGCATTACATTCGCCGATAGAGTTACCTGCTGGCTTTTCAACATACACATGTTTTCCAGCGGAACAAGCATTGATCATTTGTAAGGCATGCCAATGATCGGGTGTACCTACAATTACAATATCTATATCTTTTCGATCTAAAATTTTTCTGTAATCATTATAGGTATCAATTTTTTGAACGCCTGGTTGTTTGATTAAAAGTTCTGCTTTTCGTTTATTTAAAACATTTTCATCAACATCACATAAAGCAACCACTTCAAGGTTAGGAACAGATAGTGCAGCCATGGTATTGGCCCATCCCATGCCATTCACGCCAATGGTGGCAACACGTAAAGTATCGGTATTGAAAATTTTACTATTGGCAAAAATATTTGAAGTCATTAATGCTCCTGAAGCCAGGGCGGTGTTTCTTATAAAGATTCTTCGGCTGTTCATGTGAGAATAGTTTTAGTTTTAAAATAAGTACTATGTTAAATATAATTATTTTTTGGTTAAAATACCTATCCCCATGAAATTTGATATTGAAGGCCATTTAGCGCTATTCTTTGTATTAAAATAGACCATAAAATAGTTTTTAATAAAGTCTACTAAAATAGTAGACTTTATTAAATTCCCCCTATCTTTGTAGGGTCATGTGGCCGAGGGGAGAGGCAAGGGTCAGCAAAACCCTTAACGATGGTTCGATCCCATCTATGACAACTTTTTTGGTTTGAGCAAGCAATCGTTAAGTACGGGCGGTGTTTCTACACTGCCCTTTTTTATTTTACAAAAACTACTGTAAATTTTCAGAAGACGGTTATAATTTAGGAGAATTGAATTTCTTTTTTATTTCGTGATTACAACTTTTTTGTAATCACGAAATATGTAAAAACATAGCTAAATAATCCAAAATTCTTAAGTAAATTGCTGCATATGCGTATAATTCGATGGGGCATGATAGGTTGTGGAAGCGTCACTGAAGTTAAAAGCGGTCCAGCTTTTAATAAAGTGCCGAATTCTAAATTAATGGCAGTCATGAGACGTGATGCCGAAAAAGTAAAGGATTATGCACAACGACATCATGTTCCTTATTATTTTACCGATGTTGACGATTTAATTAATCATCCCGAAGTGGATGCTATATATATAGCAACTCCTCCTAAATTTCATGCTGCCTATGCGGAAAAAGCAATGCAGCTAGGCAAGCCGGTGTATGTTGAAAAACCGATGGCATTGAATGTAGCAGAATGTGAAACCATGCAGCAAGTTTCAAATAACACAGGTGTGAAATTAGTCGTGGCTCATTATCGTCGTGCGCTTCCCTTATTTTTAAAGGTGAAAAATTTGTTGGCTGAAAATTATATTGGTGTTGTAAAACAAGTCAATATTAAAATGTTCAAGCAACCGAGTCCCAATTGTGGTTCCACTGATAATTGGCGTGTATTCCCAGAACTTGCAGGGGGTGGTTTGTTTTATGATTTGGCACCACATCAATTGGATTTGGTATTTTTTTATTTTGGTGATGCAATTAGCTATCATGGGAAATCCGAAAATAGGGCAGGACTTTACCCGGCCGAAGACAGCGTACAAGGTACTATGCAACTCGATAATAATATTACGTTTAATGGCGAATGGGATTTTACCGTTTCGGCGGAATTAGAGAAAGATGTTTTTGAAATTATAGGGGAACATGGTAAAATTTCGTTTCCGGTATTTGGTAATGATATAACCATTGAAAAAAATGGGAAGGAATCAGTAATACATTTTGATCCTCCAATGCATAACCAACAAAATTTAATTGAGCAGGTGGTTTCTTATTTTATAGGCAATGGCGAAAATCCTTGTTCTGCAAGGGATGCGCTACAATCAATGAGGGTGATGGAAGCCTTTGTGTATGGTGCTAATAAATAGTTTATATTTATAATATTAAAATTACATTTGGGCATCATTTATAAAATTTCGTATCATGGTTAGATATTGTTTTGCAGTTGATTTAAAGGACGACCCTATTGCTATAGCTGCTTATGAGGAATACCATAAATCCGTATGGCCTGAAATCATTAAATCAATCAAGGATGCCGACATTCATGTGATGGATATTTACAGGGTATCCAATCGTTTATTTATGATTATGGAGGCGGGTGATGATTTTAGCTTTGAGAAAAAAGCGGCCATGGATGCTTCCAATGATATTGTGGTTCAATGGGAAAAATTATTGTGGGATTATCAACAAGCACTACCCAATGCAAATCCTGGTGAAAAATGGGTTTTAATGAATAAAATATTTTCTCTGTAAACATTGGTCAATTCAACTCGCTTATATGAAAACATTAATTAATTGGCTTTTATTTATAGGGGTAGTTACCGTTAATGCATTGGCAAGTATTTTACCTATTAATGGATACAATACAGGTCAAATTTCTGCCTTTTATCCAAACTATTTTGTGCCTGCTGGGTTTACATTTTCAATTTGGGGGCTTATTTATTTATTTCTATTATGCTATTCAATTACGCATACTTATTTTTCTTTTAAAGAAAAAGAGTTCCCAGTCATTAAAAAATATTTAGATCAAATTACCCCATGGTATTGGGCTACTTCTGTTTTAAATATATCTTGGATTTTAGCTTGGCATTATTTACAAATATTTACAAGTGTCGTTGTCATGATTGCATTTTTGATGGTGTTAATTCAAATATTTATATATACCCGAAATCTTTCCAATGATATACAATTGATACATCGAATATTTATTATTGCCCCTTTCACTATTTATATTGGTTGGATCAGTGTGGCCACAGTTGCAAATATCTCTGCATTATTGGTTAATTTGCAATGGAATGCCTGGGGAATTGCTCCTGAGAATTGGGCTGTGATGATGATTGCTATTGCAATTATACTTGCCGTTTGTTTTTCGTTTTTCTACGACTCCATTGCCGCACCTTTAGTTATTGCTTGGGCATTGTGGGGCATTATGCATGGGCAAGGAGGAAGAATTGAATTGGTATATATATTAAGTTTAATCGGGATGTGCGTTATCCTCATCCAATCACTCAGACTACTTATTGTAAAATATATTTTAGTGCGGTAATTTTTCTTGAAAAAATCCATAGGTCCAAGTTCCAAATAATGCACTTGCTAATATAACAAAGCCACTCATTAATCCAGCGCCTATTTGTGCAAAGATAGGTCCAGGACAAGCGCCCGTCATTGCCCAACCTAAGCCAAATAATAAGCTACCATAAATATGTCCCTTGGTAAATATTTTTGGAATAATAATTATTTTTTCACCTTGGATGGTTTTGATATTATATTTTTTAATGATTGCTACAGAGATAATGCCAACTGTAACTGCAGTGCCAATAACGCCATACATATGAAAGCTTTGGAGTAAAAACATTTCTTGTATTCTATACCAGGATATAATTTCAGCTTTAACAAAAACAATTCCAAACAGCATTCCGATCAGTGCATATTTTAATAAAGAAAAAACGGATTCTTTCTTTTCTGAATGATTAATACAAGCTGAAGTTTCATCCAATTTGATATCATTCAGTGGTTGGGTATGATTAGACATGGGCATTAATTAAATTGTAAAATAAAAGGAAGGATAAAGTTGGTCATTATAAATCCACCCAACATAAAGCAGATGGTAGCCACGAGCGATGGCCATTGTAAATTACTTAAACCCATGATGGCGTGACCTGATGTACAGCCATTTGCATATCTGGTTCCAAAGCCCACTAAAAAACCACCCACCACCATTAATATAAATCCGCGTATGGAGCTCAAGCTGTTTAAACTAAAAAGTTCAGAAGGCATTAAATGTTGAAAATCGGTTACGCCTAGATTGATTAAGGTTGATTTTAAATTTTCATTTATAATAATTGCATTTGAGTTTGATAAATAATGAGTCGCAATAAATGCACCAATCATTATTCCAGCCACAAAGAACAAGTTCCATAATTCATTTTTCCAGTTGTATTTGAAAAATTTAATATTAGCTGGGAAACATGCTGCACATATATGGCGTAGGTTAGACGACAAGCCAAATGTTTTATTACCAATAATAAGTAAGGCGGGAACAATTAAACCTATGACAGCCCCAGCGACATACCAAGGCCAAGGCGCTTTTAAACTTTCAATAATTTCAAACATATTTGTATTTTATTAGTCTACAAATATAGTAGAATATTACACACCAAACAAGGAGTGATAAAATTTTAGCAATAAAATTATTCTGGTACTTATTTTGCAAAAAAGGAAGCTACCTTATTTTCCAAAAAAGAATTGTTCAATGAAAATAACACTGGCCATGACTAACACAAACCAGCCGAATCCTTTTTTAAGTTTTTCGCCATCCATTTTTTTATTAAGGTAATTACCGATGATAATCCCAAGTGTAGCTAATAAAACAATAACGATTAAAAAATTCCAGTCAATAGTAGTATTTGATATATCGCCAACAAACCCCACAATGGATTTGATACTTATAATAAAAATGGAGGAAGCGATGGCTTTTTTCATGGGAAGCTTTCCTAAAATAACCAATGCGGGAATGATTAAAAATCCACCACCTGCACCCACAATACCTGTTAACATGCCCTCGCCAAGTCCTACCATCATTAAAGCGACGCCATATACGGGCAAAACCCCTTCAACTTCTTTTTTGTTTTTGCCTAAAATCATGGATAATGCTGAAACCAACATTAAACTCGCAAAAAACAACATGATAAAATTACTTTTACTTATTAAAGTATTGCCAAGATGAATGGTATCTGGCATATTTGGCAAGAAAAATTTTCGTGCAATAAACACACCAATAACTGAGGGTATCCCGAAAATGATGATCGTTTTAATATCGACCAATCTTTGTTTCATTCTTGAAATAATACCTGCAATACTACTCAAACCTACAATACATAAAGAGTAGGTGGTTGCTAAAATTGGATTCACCTGAAACAGGTACACTAAAACAGGTACTGTCAAAATAGAACCGCCACTTCCAATAAGGCCCAATGAAACCCCAATTAAAATAGATGCGAAATAGCCGACTACTTCCATGTTTGATTAGTTTTTAGCAAAAATCAGAATTAAGCATTACAAGATATGTACTATTAGTCACTTAGTAAATAATTAGTGTACAATGGCGGATAAAATTTTATATTTAAAAGTGATTTTTGTCACGCTTTAAGCTAATTTTATGGTATATTTTTACAGTTGATATAAAAATCACATTATGAAAATAGAACAAATTTATACGGGTTGTTTGGCGCAAGGGGCATATTACATCATGAGCGAAGGCGAAGTGGCAATTATTGATCCACTTAGAGAAGTAGATCCCTATATTCAAAAAGCAAAATTGGATAAGGCTAAAATAAAATATGTTTTAGAGACCCATTTCCATGCTGATTTTGTATCTGGTCATATTGATCTTGCTAAAAAAACAGGGGCTAAAATTGTTTATGGCCCAACGGCTGCCCCGGCTTTTGAATTTCATTCTGCTAAAGACAATGAGGAAATTTTATTAGGCAAAGTTAAAATCAGGGTATTACATACACCGGGCCATACTATGGAAAGTACTTGCTACTTGTTGATCGATGAAAACGGCAAAGAAGTCGCTTTATTTAGTGGCGATACTTTGTTTATAGGGGATGTAGGTCGTCCTGATTTGGCACAAAAAATTAAAGAAGAACTGACGCAGGAAATTTTAGCCGGCTACTTATATGATTCCCTAAGAAATAAAATTATGCCATTGCCTAATGATATTGTAATTTATCCGGCGCATGGGGCAGGCAGTGCATGTGGTAAAAAAATGAGCAAGGAAACCCAGGACACTTTGGGTAATCAAAAGTTGACCAATTATGCTTTAGCTGCAGACATGACAAAGCCAGAATTTGTTGCTGCTGTTTTGGATGGATTGGTAGCACCTCCTGGATATTTCCCATTGAATGTTATGATGAATATTCAAGGATATGATAGTATTGATCAGGTGCTAGCACGTGGACAACATGCGATGACTCCTGCTGCATTTGAAACTGCAGCCAATGAAACAAGTGCTTTAATTTTAGATACCAGAGATGCGCAAACATTTGCAAAAGGCTTTATACCCAACTCAATTAATATTGGAATTGACGGAAGTTTTGCTCCATGGGTAGGTGCGATGATACCTGATATTAAACAAGAAATTTTATTAGTCGCCGAACCCGGTCGAGAAACTGAAATTATCACCCGACTAGCACGTGTTGGTTACGATTTTACCATTGGATTTTTAGCTGGCGGATTTGAAGCATGGAAAGCGTCAGGAAGGGAGATTGATGAAATAAAATCTATTTCAGCAGATGAATTAGCTACAATTCAAAAACAAGATGCAGGCATTAATATATTAGATGTTCGTAAAGCGTCAGAATATAAGAGCGAACATGTAAAAGGTACATTAAATGCGCCGCTTGACTTTATCAATGATAGTATGGCTGCAATTGAAAAAGATAAAACCTATTATGTTCATTGTGCTGGGGGGTATAGATCTATGATTTTTGTATCCATTTTAAAAGCAAGAGGCTTTGATCATTTAATTGATGTGAAGGGGGGATTCAAGGAAATTAAGGAGTCTGGCCAGTTTAAGCTCACAGAATATTCCATTTCCACCAGTTTGTTATTATAAGGGGCGTCTGAGTTTAAGTCCTTAAATAATTAATAATTTCTTACATTCATGTAAATTATTAATTATGAAAAATACATCTCGTCTAATTTTCCTATTATTTACGATGGTATTTTCTTTTCACTTTTGCTATGCGCAAAATGATATCAAAGAACACAATATTGTTATTCAATTAAATACTGCAGATACCAGTGCCTGGTCCTCCACCATAGGTAATATAAAAAATATTCAAAAGGCATGGCCTAATCATCTTCATATTGAAGTGGTAGTTCATGGCAAGGCAATTAATTTACTAGTGAAGGATAAAACTTATTTCGCCAGTGACATAACTGGCCTAACCAAGGAGGGTATTGTATTTTCGGCTTGTGAAAACACCATGCGTAAGTATAAAATTGCAAAGGCTGATTTATTATTAGAAGCAAATATGGTGCCATCGGGTGTGGTTGAAGTAATTATGAAACAGGAGCAAGGATGGCGCTATTTAAAAGCGGGTGTTAACTAATTGCAGATGTTAAAAAAGTTTCTATACATCATTGGTTTTATCATTTTAATTGGTAATGGCATATATTTAATATATACATCCGCAAAAAAACCTATTCCTCCATCTGTTCAACTTGATCTAAGCAAAACGGATACCACTGCGTGGGTGGGTGCTTCGCAATATCAAATTCCTTTGGATACCAATCAAAATGGGCCACTTATTAGGTATGGTTATGAATTGATTGCACATACATCAAAATATTTAGGGCCTAAAGGAACTGTGCAACATTCCACCAACGGCATGAATTGCCAAAACTGTCATTTAGAAGCTGGCACCAAACCCTGGGGTTTGAATTATGGTGCTGTTTTTTCAACCTATCCAAAATTTAGAGAACGCTCTGGATCTATTGAAACTATTTATAAAAGAATCAATGATTGCATGGAACGTAGTTTAAATGGAAGGGCTTTAGATACAAATTCAAAAGAAATAAAAGCAATTTATGCTTATATAAAATGGTTAGGGGAAGGAGTACCCAAAGGAAAAAAAGTAAGGGGCTCGGGGATTGAACTAATTTCGCAACTTACTGTAGCAGCGAATCCTAAAAATGGTTTAAGTGTATACACCCAATATTGTCAAAAATGTCATGGCTTGAACGGCGAAGGGGTAATGAATAAGGAAGGAAATAGTTATGAATACCCGCCGCTTTGGGGGGCAGATAGTTACAACGATGCGGCAGGGATCAATCAGCTTTCAAAATTAGCAGGGTTCATCAAAAATAATATGCCGAACCCGGTCAACTATCGTAAGCCTACTTTAACAACCCAACAAGCCTGGGATGTAGCAGCATATATAAGTTCACATGCACGACCCACTAAAGATAAATCAAAGGACTGGCCAGTGCTTGCAACCAAACCGTTTGATTATCCCTTTGGTCCTTATGCAGATACTTTTTCTGTTGCCCAACACAAATACGGTCCGTTTGAACCCATACAATTGGCAAAGTTGGCAAAAAAATAAAAGCCTCCCCGAATAAACGAGAAGGCCTTTACTAAATTTATTTTTACTTATTTTTTTCTTTCAATTTCTTTATTCAACTCCTCAATGTCGACAGACCTTTCTGTGTTATCTCCCAATAAATTTTTTGAAAAGTAATCGGCCGTTTTCCAGAACCAATATTCGCTCATATCTCCAAAGCCATGTCGTTGTGTAGGTAAAATTAACATATCAAAGCGCTTATTGGCTTTGATTAAAGCATTCACCACACGAAGGGTATTTGCAGGATGCACATTATTATCAATTTCGCCATGAATCAATAATAGTTTTCCTTTTAAATTTTTTGCAATGTCTGGATTTTTATCAATCATATAAGAGAAAGTAGTATCTCCTTTATCAGAAATATTTTCTTTCACCCCATTGTGTTTTTCACTCCACCATCTATTGTAAACACTATTGTCATGATTACCAGCATTGCTTACTGCTACCTTAAAAATATCAGGATAAGCAAACATGGCTGCGGTACTCATAAAACCACCACCACTATGGCCGTGGATACCCACTTTGTCACGATCAATAAAGGTAAATCGGTCAGCCAATTGTTCAATTGCTGCTTTTTTATCCGCTAATCCATAATCTCTTAAATTGCCATAACCATAATTGTGGTACCACTTACTACGTGCGGGATGTCCACCTCTGTTTCCAATGGTCACCACTACAAATCCCAGCTGGGCCAAGCGATCAATACGATCCATTCCCTTGCTAAAACTTTTATTTACGGATTCAGTTTGAGGCCCAGGATACACATATTCTATGATTGGATATTTTTTAGTGCTATCAAAATCATAAGGTTTATACATGACACCAAAAATGTCAGTGATACCATCATCCGCTTTTACCTTAAATGTTTCTGGAAATTTATATCCTGCTGAAAATAGGGAGCTTAAGTCAGCTGTTTCCAAGTCCATTAATTTTTTCCCGTCTGCTGAATATAATGCCGACGCTGGTGTTGCATTAACGCGAGATGAATTATTTACAAAATAATTTTTCTTGTCGTTCATACTAAAATTATTGTCAAAATTTCCAGGGTTCAATAATTGCAAACCTGTGCCATCAAAGTTGACTTTGTATAAATGTAAATAGTAAGGATCTTCCTTAGTGTTGTTATTTACATTTTCTCGGCCGTTCGCTGAAAAGTAGACCACTCTTTTATCTTCATCAATCGATACGACATCTTCAATATGCCAAGGACCTTGGGTAATTTGATTTTTCACTTTTCCCTCTTTGTCATGTAAATACAAATGCGCCCAGCCATCACGCTCGCTCCACTCAATTATTTCCTCACCGTTTTTAACCAAGCCTGGTTTTTTAATTTCAACATAAGTATTTAAATTTTCTTCAATTAATGTTTTTACAGCACCTGTATTAATATTAACAACACATTGGTCAATTTTTTTCAAATCACGACTGGTGCGCGCTAAATAAAGCTGATCATTGGTACCTAACCATATATTTGGCCTATGTTCATCGTCTCTGGCATTCACATTGGCTGATTTATTCCAAACAGCAACATCTTGGTCCTTAAATAAGGATACATCAATTTCTTTATAGCTAAATGCAGCCATGTCAACAATCATCAAATGATCCATCGGGGCCTCTTTTTCGCCGGGCATCCAATACTTATAAGTTTCTAATGTAGGTCTTGGCTCAGCGATACTATTGATTACCCATAAATCTTTTACTTTGCGATTATCCACTTTAGTGATTGCGAGATGTTTGCTATTCTCACTCCATAAGCCATAAACCGACTTTCTTTTGTTTTTATTTTTTTCTACATCTACATTAGTTTCGCCACCGCCACCATAAGCGCTTTCGCTATGCCAGCTAAAATTTTGAATACCATCTTTGGTGATAGCGTGTTCAACAATTGTACTGTCCTCATCATTCAAGATAGCTTTATTGAAATTTTCTTTGTCCATATAAAACAAATTATAATTTCTTCCAAACACCACTATTTTTTCATCGGGTGAAATGTTTGCCCAACTTGGTTTGCGTTTTGGTTTTTTAAATCCAACCAATTCATTGAGCTGCTCTGTAATAAGGTTGAATTCAAAATAAAATGTTTTTTTAATTTTTTCTGGTTTCGCATCTTTCTTAACAACCGCGTCTTTGTTTATTTCAATAGTACTTTTTACTTCAAACTGAATCCAATTTTCATCTTTGATGAATTTTAAAGAATCAATTGGAAGGTGCTGTCCATCAAATGGATCCTTAATTATTTTAGTTAATTCGGCTGCTAATTTATCTCTATTAAACATTACCTTTTTTTCTCCTTTTATAGGATCCACAATATTCCATTGTTTGCCTTCGCTGGTTTCGTAAGTATACCAAAACTTATTTGACAGCTTTAGCCAATGCGGATCAATTGACAATGAAAAAATCATTTTGTCTAATTTTTTAGGAGCGAACCTTGCTGCTAAAAAGTAATTTGCCTTTTGCTGACTCATGGCCAAAAAGGGTAGGAAAAGAATAATAAGTAAAATGTGTTTACGCATAGTATAATTTTGTATAAGAAAATTACCAAATTAGTGGTAATCTACCTACTTGTGCCTCCCTTTTTTTATAAAAGGTAATGAACTAATGAAATATGTTTTAAATTAGACAAATTGTTTTTTATGAAATATAAGTTTCGTTATTACATGACAATTATTTTGATTGTCAATGGCTTAATCTTGAATGCACAGGTAGCTAAGTTGGATGCAAAATCAACGTACCAAGATGCTACTCGAAATGAACGTATTGCAAAGACATTCCCGCTCATTGATCAATTATATAAAGAGTTCGCTTTAAAGAATCATTTTCCTGGTTATGCCTTTGGAATTGTAGTCGATGGGCAATTAGTCTATAAAGGAAATGGGGGCTATGCAAATTTGGAAGAAAAAATACCTGCAACTTCTGCTTCTATGTTCCGTATTGCCTCCATGTCAAAAAGTTTTACCGCTTTGGCTATTTTAAAATTAAGAGATGAAGGCAAATTACAATTAGACGATGCAGTTGAAAAATATATACCCGCATTAAAGGGGCAAGGACTTACGAAAGATGCTCCATTGATGACTATTCGACATTTAATGACCCATAGTGCAGGTTTTCCTGAAGATAATCCCTGGGGAGATCGACAATTAGCAGATACGGAAGAAGAATTAAACACATTAATCAAAAGTCAATTATCCTTATCAAATACTGCAGGATTGGAATATGAGTATAGTAATTTGGGGTTTGCGATGTTGGGATATATCATACATAAAGTATCAGGGTTGACATATGACACCTATATTGCTAAAAATATTTTAGCGCCTTTGTCAATGCAGGGTACCAGTTTTGAATACACCGATGTCCCCAAAAATTTATTTGCGAATGGTTATCGTTATATCAATGAGCAATGGCGCAAGGAACAACCATTAAAAAATGGCATTTATGGTGCAATGGGTGGCATGATTACTTCCATTGATATGTTTAGTAAGTATGTTGCATTGCACGAGGATGCCTGGCCTGCAAGAGATGATGCAGAAAGCTTTCCTATTAAAAGGAGTAGTGTTA
>Ga0209358_10000991_pt1 | contig 23512 bp, 19 predicted proteins | sample LauGreFa1BDMLBSN_2_FD_187574 | JGI IMG/M metagenome (GOLD analysis project Ga0209358, IMG submission 187574) | Freshwater lake microbial communities from Lake Michigan, USA - Fa13.BD.MLB.SN (SPAdes) (version 2) | ecosystem: Environmental > Aquatic > Freshwater > Lake | place: Lake Michigan, USA...
GGCGCCGCTCATGCGCCCCTCCCGGTCTCGGGTGCGACCATCAGTTCGGCCGAGGCCGCCTCATGCTCGCCGACCCACGCGGAGGTTTCGAACTTCCAGATGCCGCGCATCTGTCGTTGCAGACTCGCCTTGAGAATGAGTTGATCACCGGGCTCGACCGGGCGACGAAAGCGCGCCTTGTCGATACCCACAAAGAAAAACCGGGTGCTCTCGTCCGGGATCACATCCGCGGTCACGAAGGCGAGGATCCCTGCGGTCTGCGCGAGCGCCTCGATGATGATCACCCCCGGCATCACCGGCCGATGTGGAAAATGCCCTGGGAAATACGGTTCGTTGTAGGTCACGTTCTTAAGCGCGACGATCGATTCGCCCTTGCGGCACTCGGTCACCCGATCGACCAGCAGGAAGGGATACCGGTGCGGCAATTGCCGAAGGATGGCGTTGATGTCCAAGGTCACGATATCGCTCACGTTTTCTCCCCGCCGCCTTCGGCAGTCTGTCGTTCCAGTTCACCGACGCGGCGCGCCAGTCCATCGATACGTTTCAGTCGGCCGACGATACGCCGCCAGTCCGCGGCGGGCTCGGCCGGTATACCGCCTGAGTAGACGCCGGGTTCGCGGATGTCACCCACCACGAGCGTGAAGCCCGTGAGCGTCACATCGTCGCAAATCCGCAGATGCCCGGCGATGCCGACGCCACCGCCGACGCGACAGCGCGCGCCGAGATGCGAACTGCCCGCAAGCCCTGCGCAGCCCGCGATCGCCGTGTGCGCACCGATCGTGCAGTTGTGACCGATCTGCACGAGGTTGTCGATCTTCACGCCCTCGGCGATCACCGTGTCCTCGATGGCGCCACGATCGACGGTGGTGTTCGCGCCGATCTCGACGTCAGCGCCGATGCGTACCGTGCCCACTTGCGGCACGGCGATCCAGCGCTCGCCCTCGGGTGCATAACCAAAGCCCTCGGCACCGATCACGGACCCGGGGTGCAGGATCGAGCGCGCACCGATCTGCACGCGCTCGAGCACGGTGACCCGCGCCACGAGCCGCACGTCCTCGGCGAGCTCAGCCCCCGCCGCCACGATGCAGCCGGACCCGAGTTGCACACGCGCGCCAATCCGCGCGCCCGCACCGATGAAACACTGTGCGCCGATGTGCGCCGTAGCATCCACCACGGCCCCCTCTTCGATCACGGCCGAAGGGTGTACGCCGGGTGCCACCGGCATCGCCGGATAGAGTTCAGCCGCAATGCGCGCGAACGCGGCGTGCGGATTACGGCCCACGAGACAATCGACCGGACAGTCGGCCTCGAGTGCGGGAGTCAGGATAACGACGCCGGCCCTACAGGCGGCGAGCGAATCCGCCAGCTTGGGATTGGCGAGGAAGGCGACCGAACCTGGCCCCGCTCCCGAGAGCGTCGCGACATGGTCGACGCGCCGCGCGGGGTCACCGCGCAGCGTCAGACCGTATCGAACCGCCAGTTCGCCGAGGGTGATGTCCGCCATCGGCCATCGCCGCGGGCTGCCGGCGCGCTGCTTAGCGCGCGGCCGGCTTCGGCGCCGTCGCCTTGGCCTGCATGCCGGCGATCACCGCCGGGGTGATGTCGAGGGCGGTCGTCGCGTAGATCACGCCATCGGTGACCACGAGATCGAAGTTCTGCGCCTTCGAGAACACGCGCACTTCCTCGATCAGCGTACGCTGCAACTTGGTCATTTCCTCGTTGCGCCGCGCGTTGAAATCATCGTTGATTTCCTGCTGGCGACGACCGAGATCGCGCTCGCCATCGCGCAGTTCCTTCTCGGCGCGAGAGATCTGATCCGGCGTCATCGTGGCGCGGTCCTTGACGAGCTTGTCGCGCTTGCCCTGCAGCGACGTCGCCTGCCCCTGCAGCTCGCGCTGCTTGGCAGCCGCTTCCGAGCGCAACGTCTCGATGAGCGCCTTGCCCTGCGGGCTCTCGTCCATCAGACGCCCGAAATCGAGAACGCCCACCTTGATCTCGGCCATCGCGGGCGCTCCAACCAGAGTCGCCATCACCGCCAGCACCGGAATCATCGTCTTGAAATTCGCACGCATCGCTCGACCAACCTCTGTGAGATAAACGGTCAGAACGCCTGACCGATCGTGAACTGGAAGCGCTCCTCCTCGTCCGGGAAGTTCACGCCGTCGCCCCGGAAGGGGTTCAGCGGAATCGCGTAACTGAAGCGGAACACACCGAGCGGCGCGAGCCATTGCACCGCGACGCCCGTTGACTGACGCAACTTATCATACCCGAACTTGTACTCGACCGGAGTCACCGCGTCGATACCTGTGAACTTGTAGAACTTGTTGATCGAAAAGACGTTTCCGATGTCGAAGAAGACCGTGGCGCGGGCCGATGCCTGCCACTTTTGAGGCGTCGGGATGATGAGTTCAGCACGGGCGGCAACCTTCAGGTCACCACCATAGGGGTTGCCATAGCTGTCCTTGGGACCCAGCCGGCTCTCGCGGTAGCCACGCACCGTGTCCGGGCCGCCGGCGAAGAAGTTGCGGTACGGCGGCGGCGCCGTGGTGTCGCCGAGTTCCTTGGTGTAGCCGACCTCGGCACCGAAGGCCATCGTCCAGCGGCCGATCAACGGCAGGAACTGCAGGTAGTCGTAGTTGGCCGAGGCGTACTGCACGTCGCTGAAGGGCAGCGTGTAGCTGAGCGAGAGCGAGTGGCGCATGCCCCGGTCGGCAAAGAGCGCCCGGTTACGACTGTCGTAGCTCCAGCCGGCCACGATCTCGAAGGTGTCGAACTGCGTAGTGTCGAGCGTGGTCGAGGGCACGATGAAGCCGCCGCCGTAATCCTGCTCCGGCACGAGCTGCTGCCGATAATCGCCGTTGGTTTGCACCCAGCTGCGCGCCTGGTCGGCCGAGCCCTCGCCCGTGATGAGCGAGGAGCGCTGCGCCGAGAAGCCGAGGCGCAGGCCCTGGTACTCGGTGAGCGGATAGCCATAGTCGACGCCGAGCGCCAGCGACTCGGAGGAGAAGTCCGAGGAGGCCGAGACGAACTGCGTGACGTCGCGATACGTGAACGACAGCGTACGCGCGACGCCGTCGATGTTGGTGTACGGGTCGGTGTGCGAGATGCCGTACACCTTGGAGTAACGACCCGAGTTCAGATCAATGGAGATGCGCTCACCGGAGCCCATGAAATTGCTGTCAGCGTAGTTGCCATTGAGGATGAACGACTGCGACTCGGAGTAACCGATGCCGCCGCCGAGCTGCGCCGAGGGGCCTTCCTTGATCTCGAACTCCACGTCGACGAGATCCGGCGAACCCGGCACCGGCGTGTTCTCGGACTCCACCTTCTCGATGTATGGCAAGCGCTGCAGGCGCTGCTTAGAGCGCTCCACGAGCACGTTCGACAACCAGCCGCCTTCGAGCTGGCGCATTTCACGGCGCAGCACTTCGTCATTGATCTTGGTGACGCCGTTGAACACCACGTGCCGCACGTAGACCCGGTTGCCCGGGTCAACGAAGAAGGTCATCCCGACCTCTTTCTTGGCATCGTCGGTGGTGGGCACCGGATCGACCTTGGCGAAAGCGTAGCCTTCGAGACCGAGCCGGTTCTGGATCAGCTCCTGGGTGTTGGTGATCTGCTTCTTGGAGAAGGTCTCGCCCGGCTTGATCAGCAGATAATTCTTCAACTCCTCTTCCGGCACCACGAACGTGCCGGCGAGCTTCACTGAGCTCACCTTGAAGACCTCGCCCTCGCTGACGTTCACCGTAATGAAGATATCGTCCTTCTCGGGGGCAATCGCCACCTGCGTCGAATCGATCTCGAAGTTCGCATAACCGCGATCCATGTAGTACGAGCGCAGCTTCTCGAGATCACCCTGCAGCGACTCGCGCGAATAGCGATCGTCCTGCCGGTACCAGGAGAGCCAGTTCGGCGTCTTGAGCTCGAAATCCTCGAGGATGTCCTTCTCTGAGTAGGTCTGGTTGCCCACCACGTTGATCTGGCGGATGCGGGCGCGCTTGCCTTCCTTGATGTCGATCTTCACGCGCACCCGGTTGTCCGGCACGTCCTCGACCTGCGCATCGATGCGCACGGCGTACTTGCCGCGGCTGAAGTACTGGTCGGTGAGGAACTGCTTGACGTCCTCGAGCACCGAGCGATCGAAGGTCTTGCCCGTGGCGAGGCCCACGTTGCGCAGGCTCTTGGTGAGATCCTCGGTCTTGATGTCCTTGTTGCCCTTGAGCTCGAAACTCTCGATCGAGGGCCGCTCGAGCACGGCGACGATCAGCGTGCCGCCCTCCCAGCGCAGCTCCACATCGCGGAAGAAGTTGGTGTCGTAGAGGGCGCGGATCGCCTCGCGCACGCGCTGCGGCGTCAGCCGATCGCCGATGTTCACCGGCAGGTAGTTGTACACCGTGCCTTCGGAGACGCGCTGCAGACCCTCGACGCGGATATTGTCGACCCGCAGCGACTCCGGCACCGCCGGTGGCTGCGCCGCCGGTTGCTGCTGCGCCAGAGCACTCGTGACCGAGCCCGCGGCGAGCAGGCACGCGCCGACCCAGGCGACCCAACGATGCCGCGTTGCACTACGAACCACTGTGCTCATCCGAATCACTGTGCTCAACCGAACTGCCTCGCAAAATCATTGAACAACGCCACACCCATCAGCAGCAGCAACAACGCGATGCCGACCTGCTGGCCGACTGCCTGCAGCCGCTCCGACAGCGGGGAACCGCGCGCCCACTCGATGAGTTGGTAGACGATCTGCCCGCCATCGAGTATCGGGATGGGCAGCAGATTGAGGAACCCGAGACTCAAGGAAATCACGACCAGGAAGCCGAGGAACTCGCTGAGCCCCGACTGCGCCGAGGCGCCGGCGTATTCGGCGATCGAGATCGGGCCGGAAAGATTCTTGAGCGAGACCTGGCCAAAGAGCATGCGAGCGAACATCTTCGCCTGCAGCAGAGTCATGTCGTAAGCGCGCTGCATCGACTCGCCAAGCGCCTCGATCGGCCCGAAGCTGCGCTGCGTCACCAGGTCGGCCGGCCACGGCGGTGGCGGCGGCGTCTCGATGCGGATGCGCCCGACTTCGCGGCCCTCGAGCAGATCGGCGGCGCTGCGCACTGTGGCGCGCAGACGGCTGCCGCCGCGCTCGTATTCGACGTCGATGTCGCGATTGGGACGCGCCGAGATCGCCTCGACGAGCGCCGAGAAATCCTTGATGGCCTCGCCATCCACCGCGAGGATGCGATCGCCCACCTGCAACCCGGCGAGGTCCGCAGGGCCCTGCGCCGTAACCTTGCCGATCACCGGAGGCACCGGCGGTGTCCAGAAGCGCATGCCGATGCCCCGCAGCAGCGCCGTAGGCTCGGTGAGAGCGCGGCGCACTTCAGGGTCGTCCACGCGCATCTCGAGCGTGCGCTGACCCGAGCCGCGACGCTCGACTTCGATCTCGATGCGGCCGTCATCGCTCATCGCATCGATGAAGCCGAACAGCACGTCCGAGTGATTGCTGACCGTGCGACCCTCGACGCGCAGGATTTCATCTTCGTTCTGCAGCCCGGCCTGCGCGGCGATGGAGTCGGGCACCACGGGGCCCACCACCGGCCGCAGTTGCGGCTCGCCCGAAATCCACAACATGCCCCACAGCACGAGGATGGCAAAACCGATATTGAACGCAGGACCCGCCAGCAGCACGAGGATGCGCTGCCAAGGCGCCTTGCGGGTGAAGGAACGGGAGAGGTCCGCGGGATCGACAGGGCCCTCGCGTTCATCGAGCAGCTTGACGTAGCCGCCAAGCGGCAGTGCCGCGAACACGTACTCGGTGCGATCGGCACCGGCGACTTTTTTCCAGAGCGGCGTGCCGAAACCCACCGAGAAACGCAGCACCTTGAAGTCGAGCTTGCGTGCGACCCAGTAATGCCCGAACTCGTGCACCGTGACGAGCAGGCTCACGGCGACGATGAAACCGAGCAGGGTCCACAGCAGCGTCATCATGCGCCCGGGCCACTCGATGAGTGTCGCCCATTGGCGGCATATCGTCCGGAGTCGACGATCTGTAGGGCAGCCGAGCGCGCACGGGCATCCGCCGCGAGCACGCTCTGAAGGTCGCTGGCTGAGCCGGCTGCCTGATTCATCACAGCCTCAATGACCGCCGGGATCCCGCTAAAGTTCAAACGCCCCTCCAGAAATGCCGCCACGGCCACCTCGTTGGCGGCATTGAGGATGGCGGGCGCAGCGCCCCCGGCCATCGACGCCTGGCGCGCGAGCGCTAGGCAGGGAAAACGACCCGTATCGGGCGGCTCGAACTGCAGCAAGCCGGCCCGGGCCAGATCGAGCGATTGTACACCGGAGTCGAGCCGCTCCGGCCAACCGAGGGCGTAGGCAATCGGGGTGCGCATGTCCGGCGAGCCGAGCTGGGCGAGCATCGAGCCGTCGACGTATTCGACCAGCGAGTGCACGAGACTTTGGCGGTGCACCACGACGTCCACCTGGGCGGTGTCGAGACCGAACAGAATGCGCGCTTCGATCAGCTCGAGCCCCTTGTTCATGAGGGTCGCCGAATCGACCGAGATCTTGCGGCCCATGACCCATTTCGGGTGCTTGCAGGCCTGCTCGGGCGTCGCTGCGGCGATTTGCTCGGCGCTCCAGTCGACGAACGGGCCGCCGGAGGCGGTCAGCAGAATGCGCCGAACACCCTTCGGCGCCTCGCCCGTGCGCGCCCCGGCAGGCCAGCACTGAAAGATGGCGTTGTGCTCACTGTCGATGGGCAGCAGTGTCGCCCCGCCCACCCGCGCCGCCTCGATGAGGATGGGCCCGGCCATGACGAGCGGTTCCTTGTTGGCGATCATCAATCGCTTGCCCGCTCGAGCCGCCGCGAGCGATGAGGAGAGCCCCGCGGCACCCACGATCCCGGCCATGACGTACGGCGCCTCGGGGAGCGCTGCCAGCGTATCGAGCGCGCCCTCGCCGACCAGAACCCGGGTCGGCAACCCCGCCGTGCGCAGGGCCTGCTCGAGGCTGCGCGCCGCCTCGGGCTCGACGAGCGCCGCATAGTCCGGCCGAAAGCGCTGACACTGCGCAAAGAGCTTGGCGTGATCGCGTCGCGCGCCGAGCGCCACGACACGAAAGCGCTCCGGGTGCCGCGCGAGCACATCGAGTGTGTTGTCGCCGATGGTGCCGGTGGAACCGAGCACGCAGACGCCAACGGGGGCGCTCATGGGAGCACCCACACCGACTGCCAGCCGTCGGCCGCCACATACCCACCCTGCAGCAGGCCGAGCAGCAACAGCGGCACACCGGCCGCGAGGCTATCGAGCCGATCGAGCACCCCGCCATGACCCGGCAGCAGACGCCCGCTGTCCTTGAGCCCGGAGTGTCGCTTCATCAGGCTCTCGGTGAGATCACCCACGATCGAAAACGCCACCGCGCCGAGCGCCAAGACCACGATGGGCAGCACGGGCCAGCCAAACTGCCGCGCACCCACGATGGCGAGGAGCGCCGCCACGAGCAGTCCCCCAAAGACGCCTTCCCAGGACTTGCCAGGCGATACCTTAGGCGCGAGCTTGGTGCGCCCGAAGGCATGGCCCGCAAAGTAGGCGCCCACGTCGGCCGCCATGATCACGAAGAGTGCGAACAGCAACTGCCACACGGCGCCCGTGTCGGCGCCGCGCAAGGCCCCGAGCGCAAGCCCGAGCGGTGCGAGCGTGAGCACGCCCGCCAGCGCCGTGGTCCGCGGCCCGCCGCGGGCAGGTGCGAACACAATCCAAAGAAAAGCGATCAACCACCAGTGGGCCGTCATCGCCATCACGAAAAAGAGCCTGCCCGAATCCTGCGCCCAACCGACAAGTGCCCCAAGCACAGCCACCACCGCGAGCACGTACAGCGCGCGACGCGCGGCGGTCATGCGCTCAGCATCGCCAAGGAAGGCGCTCCACTCCCAGGCGCCCGCCGCCACGGCGAGCACCACCACCACAAGAGTGGCGACCGGAGGCAGCACGAACAGGATCGCCAACAGCCCGCAAAGCAGCACCAGAGCCGTGGCGATGCGCTGCTGCAGGCCGACGGGCTTGTTCATCCGCGAACCTGTTTGCCGGTGAGTCCGAAGCGACGCTCGCGCTGCGAGAAGTCCTCGATCGCTTCGGCAAGTTGAGCCACGCCGAAGTCCGGCCACAGCGTGTCGGTGAAGAAAAGCTCCGCGTAGGCAATGTTCCAGAGCAGAAAATTGCTGATGCGATGATCGCCGCCCGTGCGGATGAACAAATCCGGATCCGGAAGATCCGCCAACTGCAGCTCGCGCGCAAAGCGCTCCTCGTCAATCTCGCTCGGACGCAACGCGCCGCTCGCCGCCTGCTCGGCGAGGCGCCGCGCAGCCTCGAGCACGTCCCAGCGGCCGCCGTAGCTCACTGCCACCTGCAGCTTGAGGCCCGTGTTGTCCGCCGTGAGCGCCTCGGCCTCGGCGATGCGCTGCTGCAAGCGCACCGACAGACGCTGCCGGTTGCCGATCACGCGCAGCCGCACCTGATTGGCGTGCAGCTCCTCGACCTCGCGATCGAGCGCGTCCATGAAGATCGCCATCAGAGTCGACACCTCGGTCTCGGGGCGTCGCCAGTTCTCGCTCGAGAAGGCGAACAGCGTGAGTGCCCCGACGCCGAGCCGGGAGCATTCGCGGATCGTCACGCGCACGGGCTCGATGCCCGCGCGATGGCCAAAGGTGCGCGGCTCGCCCCGGGCCTCGGCCCAGCGGCCGTTGCCATCCATGACGATCGCGATGTGTTCGGGCAGTGCCACCTCGAGTACTACCTCAGGGGCTCAGACCTGCATGATCTCTTTTTCTTTGACCGCGAGAGCCTGCTCGATATCGGCGACGTGTTTGTCGGTGAGCTTCTGGATCTCTTCCTGCGCCTTCTTTTCCTCATCCTGACTGATGAGCTTTTCCTTCTGCGCTTCCTTCACATCCTGCAGCACGTCGCGCCGCACGTTGCGCACGGCCACGCGGGCATTCTCGGCATCGCCGCGCACGACCTTGGTGACATCGCGGCGGCGCTCCTCGGTCAGAGGGGGCAGCGGCACGCGGATCACAGTGCCTGCGGTATTCGGCGTCAGGCCGAGATCAGACTTGTAGATCGCCTTCTCCACGGCCTGCACGGCGGCCTTGTCCCAGGGCGTGATGACGAGCGTGCGCGCATCTTCCACGCTGACGTTGGCGAGCTGCTGCAGGGGCGTCTCCGTGCCGTAGTAGTCGACCCGGAGGTTCTCGACGAGGCTCGGATGGGCGCGACCGGTGCGCAGCTTCTTGAGGTCGGCCTGGAACTGCTGCACGCACTTGGCCATGCGCGCCGTGGCGTCTTTCTTGAAATCGTCGATCATGGTCGGATCCTGTGCGAACTTCGGAAGTTACTGGTTATATACGACCGTGCCGATGTCTTCACCTCGGGCGATGCGCAGCAGGTCGCCCGCATTGCCGAGATTGAACACCTGCAGCGGCAGCTGGTTGTCCCGGCACATCACGATGGCCGTGGCGTCCATCACCGCCAGGCGCTCATCGAGCACCCGATCAAAGGTCAGGCGCGGATACCGTACCGCATTCGGGTCCTTCATCGGATCAGCCGAGTAGATGCCGTTGACCTTGGTCGCCTTGACGAGCAGCTCGGCGCCGATCTCGATGGCGCGCAGCGATGCCGCCGTATCGGTGGTGAAGAAGGGGTTGCCGGTACCGGCCGCGAACAGCACGACCCGCCCCTTCTCGAGGTGACGGATCGCGCGGCGGCGGATGTAGTCCTCGCAGACCTCGTTGATGCGAATCGCCGACATCACCCGCGCATACGTGCCGATCGACTCGAGGGCGTCCTGCATGGCCAGACAGTTCATCACCGTGGCGAGCATGCCCATGTGATCCCCGGTGACGCGGTCCATCCCCGAGCGCGCGAGGCCCTCTCCGCGGAAGATGTTGCCGCCGCCGATGACCACGGCCACCTGCACGCCAAGACCGAGCAGTTCCTGAATCTCGAGCGCGATGCGCTTGAGGACTTTCGGGTCGATGCCGTAGTCGGTTGAGCCCATCAGGGCTTCGCCGGAGAGCTTGACGAGTATGCGTTTGTAGCGCACGTCTGTTTTGCTTGTCATCACCAGACTCCTCTTGAAGAAAACCCCGCCGAGGCGGGGTTTCTGTTTGGCGTTCGGTGCAGTTTACTTGCCTGCAGCAGTTGCGCCGCTGCTGGCTTTCACCTGGGCCATGACCTCGCCCACGAAATCGTCCTGCTTCTTCTCGATGCCGGCGCCGACTTCGAAGCGACGGAAGGCTTTGACCTCGGCCTTAGCCGCCTTCAACAGTTTTTCCACCGTCTGATCCGGATCGCGCACGAACGGCTGCCCGAGCAGCGTCTTTTCATTGAGCGTCTTGCGGATACGGCCTTCGACCATCTTGGCGACGATCTCAGCAGGCTTGCCCTCGGCGAGCGCCTTCTCGGTTTCGATCTCGCGCTCCTTGGCGAGCATCTCGGCGGGCACATCGGCCACCGACAGATACTCCGGGTTGACGGCCGCCACGTGCATGGCGATGTCGTGCGCGAGCGCGGCGTCGCCACCCTCGAGCGCGACCAGCGCACCGATGCGCGTGCCGTGCCGGTAGGCCCCGAGCACGCCCGTGGCCGACAGCGCTGCATGCCGACGCACGCTGATGTTCTCGCCGATCTTGGCGACGAGCGCACGACGGCGCTCATCGATGCTCTCACCCGACGGCAGCGCCAGCGCATTCAAGGCCTCGAGAGAGGCCGGGTTCGCAGCCAGCGCAACCTTGGCGACGTCGGTGCAGAAGCCCTGGAAATCCGCCTCGCGCGCGACAAAGTCGGTTTCGCAGTTCACCTCGACCATCGCCGCCGACTTGCCATCGGCCGACTTCTCGAGGGCGATCACGCCCTCGGCCGCCACGCGGGAGGCCTTCTTGTCGGCCTTGGCGAGACCCTGCTTGCGCATGAGCTCAGCCGCGGCGTCGAGATCGCCCTGCGTTTCGACGAGGGCCTTCTTGCACTCCATCATGCCGGCGCCGGTGCGCTCGCGCAGCTGCTTGACTGCTTCAGCAGTGATGCTCATGGATCAACCCCTGCGACGCGGTGCGCCCGTGGGGCCGGCCTTGCGACGCGGCGCCGAAGCGCTCGCGGTCGGTGCCACTTCACCGTCGGCAGCCGCCTCCGGCACATCGACCTCGGTCTCTTCAGCCTCGGCCGCCGGAGCGACCGATGCCGCCATCGGCCGACGACGGGCAGGCGCTGCGGCAGCGCCACCACGGCGCGGCGGACGACCGGCCGGCGCCTCGCGACGCGGCTTGCCACCCCGAGCGCCCTTCGGCTTCGGATTACCGTTCTCGTCGAGCTCGACGAACTCGTCTTCGCCCGAGACCGACAGAGCCGGGGCCGTAGCACGGCCTTCGATCACCGCATCGGCGATACCGCCCGCGTAGAGCGCAATGGCGCGCATGGCGTCATCGTTGCCGGGCACGAGGTAATCAACGCCATCGGGCGAGCAGTTGGTGTCGACGATGGCGACAACCGGGATGCCGAGCTTATTGGCTTCATGGATCGCGATCTTCTCGTGGCCGACGTCGACCACGAAGATGACATCGGGGAGCGACTCCATGTCCTTGATGCCGCCCAGGCTGCGCTCGAGCTTTTCCATCTCGCGGCGCAGCATGGTGCCTTCTTTCTTGCCGCGCTTGTCGAGCGAGCCGTTGGCCTTCATCTCGACGAGATCGGCCAGGCGCTTGATCGACTGGCGCACGGTCTTGAAGTTGGTGAGCATGCCACCGAGCCAACGCTGGTTGACGTAGGGCATGCCGGCGCGCGTGGCTTCCTTCTGGATGGGCTCGCGGGCCGAACGCTTCGTGCCGACGAACAGCACCCGGCCGCCATCGGCGGCCACCTTCTGCACGAAACCGGCGGCTTCGGCGAAGAGCGGCTGCGTCTTCTCAAGGTTGATGATGTGAATCTTGTTGCGCTCACCGAAGATGTACTCGGACATTTTCGGGTTCCAGAAGCGGGTTTGGTGTCCGAAGTGGACACCCGCTTCCAGCATCTGTCGCATGGACACGCTGGGCATCGATCTCTCCTTGTCGGGTTGGGCCTCCGCACATCCTCGGCTGCCATCCCCTGCACTCCTTACGGAGAGCCCGGGACACCCAGCAACCGATGCAACGATGTGCGTGTGGGTTGTTTACGTTGCCAAAAAAGGCCGCGCTTTATACCATGCACCTCCCGTAAAAACAACGCTTTACGGCCCCCTGAACTTTACGGCCCCTGCCGCTCTCCGCCGATGCCCGTCACCGTCAAAAATCCCGCCGAACAGCAGAAGATGCGTGAAGCCGGCCGCCTTGCTGCGGAGGTGCTCGACATGATCGGCGCCCACGTCAAGCCCGGGGCCACCACGGACGAGCTCGATGCGCTCTGCCACGACCACATCACCCGGGTGCAGAAGGCAATCCCTGCGAACCTCAATTATCGCGGCTTTCCAAAGACCATCTGCACCTCCGTCAACCACGTTGTCTGCCACGGCATCCCGGGCGACAAGCGATTAAAGGACGGCGACATCATCAACATCGATGTCACGGTGATTCGCGACGGCTTTCACGGCGACACGAGCCGCATGTACTACGTGGGCAAGGCCCCAGTCCAAGCCCAGCGCCTCGCCGAGACCTGCTTCGAAGGCATGTGGCGCGGCATTCGCACTGTCGCCCCGGGCAGCTATCTCGGCGACATCGGTCATGCGATCCAGACGTACGTCGAAGAGCAGGGCTTTTCCGTGGTGCGCGAGTACTGCGGCCATGGCATCGGTCGCATCTACCACGAAGACCCGCAGATCCTGCACTACGGCGAGCCCGGCACCGGGCTGCAACTTCGCGAAGGCATGACCTTCACCATCGAGCCGATGATCAACGCCGGCAAGCGACACGTGAAGTTGCTGCCCGACGGCTGGACTGTGGTCACCAAAGATCACTCGCTCTCGGCGCAGTGGGAGCACACCGTGCTGGTGACGGCCTCAGGCTACGAAGTGCTGACCCTCGGGGCAGCCTGATGCCGATCGACGGCCCGCTGGAGGAGTTCGGCTCGCCCTACGCGCGCGGCCCGCTCGAAACCGACCACAGCTTCTCCTGGCCGTTGCTCGATCTGCTCCCCGAACAACTGGCGTCCGCCGGTGGCACATCCGAGGCCTATGCCAGCGCGCTGCGTGAAGCACAGGCCAATCTCAAGGCGCGCTTCGAGGCCGAAGAACCCGTCGAGACGCTGGTGCGCGCCCGCGCGCGCTTGCTCGATGTCGTGCTGCGTGAAGCCTGGCGCACGCGCCTGCCGCAGCACGATGGTGATTGGACGCTCGTGGCGGTCGGCGGTTACGGTCGCGGCGAACTGCACCCCTTTTCCGACGTCGACATTCTCATCCTCGTGCCTGCTGCGCTCGATGAGGCCGGTCGACAGGCCCTCGAGACCTTCGTCACTTTTCTTTGGGACATCGGCATCGAAATCGGCCACAGCGTGCGCACGGTCGACGAGTGCCGCAGCGCCGCGGCAGCCGATGTCGGCGTGATGACCACGCTCGTCGAGGCCCGCCGGCTCGCCGGCTCCGCGCCACTCGTGGCCGCCCTGCTCGAGGCCCTCTCGCCGCAACACCTCTGGCCGGTGAAGGACTTCTTCGAAGCCAAAGTACGCGAGCAGAACGAGCGGCACGCCAAGGCCAACGATACGGCGTACAACCTCGAGCCCAACGTGAAGACGGGCCCCGGCGGCCTGCGCGACATCCAGACGATCGCCTGGGTGGCCAAGCGGCACTTCGGCGTCGAGTCGCTCGATCAGCTCGCGACCCAGGGCTTCCTGACACCGGCCGAGCTGCGCCGCCTGCAGAGCGCGCAGTCCTTCCTCTGGCGCGTGCGCTTTGCGCTGCACAGCATCACCGGTCGGCGCGAGGATCGACTGCTGTTCGATCACCAGATGAAGCTCGCGCGCATCTTCGGCTACGAGGATGCCTCCTTCACGCTCGCGGTCGAACAGCTGATGCAGCGCTACTACCGCACCGTGATGGACGTGAGCCTGCTGAACGAACTGCTGCTGCAGCTCTTTCGCGAGGCCATCCTCGATGAGAGCGCGCCCCCGCAACCGCTCAATCCGCGCTTCCAGGTGACCAACGGCTATCTCGAGGCGTTGCACGACGATGTGTTTGTCCGTCAACCCTCGACCCTGCTCGAGGTGTTTGCGCTGCTGCAGCAGAACCCGGACATTCGCGGTGTACGGGCGCATACCATCCGCGCGATCGTCCGCAATCTTTGGCTGATCGACGAGGAGTTCCGCCAGAACCCGCGCAATCATCGGCTGTTCCTCGAGATCCTGCGCGCGCCCGCAGGCGTGACCAATGAGTTACGGCGCATGAACACCTACGGCGTGCTCGGTCGCTACATCCCCTCGTTCGGCCGCATCGTCGGCCGCATGCAGTACGACCTGTTTCACGCCTACACGGTCGATGCACACACCCTGTTCGTGGTGAGCAACCTGCGCCGATTGGCGCTCCCGCGCTTCGATCACGAGCTGCCCGGGCTCTCGCGCATCATGCAGGCGCTGCCGCGCCAGGAAGTTGCCTACCTCGCCGCCCTCTTCCACGACATCGCCAAGGGCCGCGGTGGCGATCACTCGGATCTCGGCGCAGTCGATGCCGAGTCCTTCTGCCTCGAGCAGGGGCTCTCGCGCTACGACGCGCGACTCGTCGCCTGGCTCGTGCGCAATCACCTGCAGTTGTCGCTCACGGCGCAAAAGCAGGATATCTCGGACCCCAAGGTCATCAACGAATTCGCGCGTCTCGTGGGTGATGAGACCCACCTCGATTATCTTTACGTGCTTACGGCCGCCGATGTGCGCGCGACCAATCCACGACTGTGGAACTCCTGGAAGGCGTCGCTCTTCAGCGAGATCCACGATCGCGTCAAGCGAGCCCTGCGCCGCGGCCTCGAGTCGCCCATCGATCAGGACGAGCTGAAGGCCGAGAATCAGACTCAGGCGCGCGAGCTGCTCGTGGCGCAGGGCCTCGACGCCCGCCACATCGACGCCGTCTGGCAGCAACTCACCGACAGCTGTTTTCTCAGGCACACGCCGCAGGAGATCGCCTGGCTCACGCGCGAGCTCGCGGGCCAGCAGAGTGATGTGCCCGTGGTGTCGGTGCAGGCCGAGAGCGAGCGCGGCACGACCTCGATCATGACCTGCGCTCCGCACCGCCAGCACGGCTTTGCGCGTACCACCGCCGTGCTCGATCAGCTCGGGCTCAACATCGTCGATGCGCGCATCACGCCGACGCGCGATGGCAACAGCATCGACATTTATCACGTGCTCGAAGAAGACGGCACGCCGATCGCCGATGCCGAGCGCCACGAGGAGATCCAGTACGCCCTCACCCGCTCGCTCGCGAGCGGTCGCGATGGTCTCATCAGCGTCACCCGCCGCGCGCCGCGGCAGGTGCGCATGTTCAACACGGCAACGCAGATCAACGTCACGGCCGATGAGCGCAACCAACGCTCGGTGCTCGAGATCACCGCGGGCGATCGGCCGGGACTGCTCTGCGACATCGGCAAGGTCATGATGGACGAGCGCATCGATTTGCTCGGGGCCAAGGTCATGACCGTGGGCGAGCGGGCAGAGGATGTCTTTTACGTCAGCGACGCCGAGCACGGCCCCCTCTCGGAGCCACGCGCGCAGTCGCTCGTCGCCAAACTCACGCAGGCGCTCGAACGCCGGCGGGCCGCCTGAGCCCGATCGCCCCGTGAACCCCGATCTAGACCGACTGCAGGCCTATCCCTTCGAACGTCTTGCCGCACTCAAGGCAGGCGTTACGCCACCCGCTCATCTGTCGCCTATTGCACTCTCGATCGGTGAACCCAAGCACCCACCGCCCGCCTTCGTGCTCGATGTCCTGCGCGGCGCACTCGCGGGCGTTGGCAGCTACCCGGCCACGGCAGGTCTGCCAGAACTGCGCTCGGCCTGCGCGTCGTGGTTGCAGCGGCGCTTTGGACTGCCCGTCGAGCGCATCGGCGCCGCGCAGGTATTGCCGGTCAACGGCACGCGCGAAGCACTCTTTGCCATCGCACAGGCCGTGGTCGATCGCACTCAGCCGAGTCCGCTCGTGGCGATGCCGAACCCGTTCTACCAAATCTACGAGGGCGCGGCGCTGCTCGCGGGCGCCGAGCCGCTCTTCATCGATACACCCGCCGAGCACGGCTTCTTGCCCGATCTCGATGCCGTGCCCGCTGCGGTATGGGATCGGGTGCAGTTGCTGTATCTCTGCAGCCCCGGAAACCCCGGCGGTGCCGTGATGAGCGTGGCGCAATGGCGCCGCGCACTGGAACTCGCCGAACGGCATGATTTCATCATTGCCGCCGACGAATGCTACGCTGAGCTCTACCCCGATGAGGCCGCCCCGCCGCCCTCGCTCCTCAACGCGGCTCTGGCCGCGGGGCATACGGGATTCGAGCGCTGCATCGTCTTTCACAGCCTCTCAAAGCGCTCAAGCCTGCCCGGCCTGCGCTCAGGCTTCGTCGCCGGCGATCGGCGGCTGCTCGAGAAGTTCCTGCTCTATCGCACCTACCACGGTAGCGCGATGCCCGAGCCCACCCAGCGCGCGAGCATCGCCGCGTGGAACGACGATGCGCACGTGCGCGAAAATCGGGCGCTCTATCGCGAGAAGTTCGCGCGTGTGCTGCCCATACTCGCAGAGTGCTTCGATGTCAGCCTGCCACAAGGCGGCTTTTATCTTTGGCCGCAAGTCGGCCGCGACGATGCCGAGTTCACGCGCGAGCTTTTCGCCGCAACGAACGTGACCGTCGTGCCGGGTTCTTATCTCTCCCGCGGCGCTGCCGGCGCAGGCCGCGTGCGAATCTCTCTCGTGGCGAGCGTCGACGAATGCGTCGAAGCCGCACACCGAATTGCTAGCTTTGTGAAAGGACGAACCCCATGACCGACCACACCGCCCTCAAATCCCTCATCGAAGCCGCCTTCGAACAGCGCGCCGAGATCACGCCGAAGAGCATCTCGCGCGAACTGCGTGTGGCGCTCGATGAAGTTCTCGACCTGCTCGATCAAGGGAAAGCACGCGTCGCCGAAAAGCAGGGCGGCACTTGGGTGGTCAACGACTGGCTGAAGAAAGCGGTGCTGCTCTACTTTCGCGCTTGGGACAACAAGCTCATCGAAGGCGGACACACGCGCTTCTTCGACAAGGTGCCGCTCAAATACGCGGCTATGGACGAAGCGAGCCTGCGCGCGAGCGGCACACGTGTAGTGCCCGATGCCGTGGTGCGCAAGGGTTCCTACGTCGGCCCCAACGTCGTGCTCATGCCCTCCTTCGTCAACATCGGCGCCTACGTCGACTCCGGCACCATGGTGGACACTTGGGCGACGGTCGGCTCCTGTGCGCAGATCGGCAAGAACGTGCATCTGTCGGGCGGTGTCGGCATCGGCGGAGTGCTTGAGCCGCTGCAGGCCTCGCCGACCATCATCGAGGACAACTGCTTTATTGGCGCCCGCTCGGAGATCGTCGAGGGTGTCGTCGTCGAGGAAGGTGCCGTGATCTCGATGGGCGTATTCATTGGCCAGAGCACGCGCATCTACGATCGCGAGACAGGTACCGTGACCCAAGGCCGCGTTCCAGCGGGCGCCGTTGTAGTGCCGGGCAGTCTGCCCTCAAAGGATGGTCGTTACTCGCTCGCCTGCGCGGTGATCGTCAAACGCGTTGATGCCCAGACGCGTGCCAAGACCTCGATCAACGAACTGCTGCGTACGACCGACTGACCGGTCGCACGCAGCCCACCGGCCACACACAGACCGATTTCAGAAGCTCGCCGAGATCGAGGCCGAGTAGCTGACTTCGCGATCGTAGCGGTTGAAGAACACCTTGTTCGCGCCGCGCTGCTGGAATTCTTCGTATCCGGTGCGCAGGAGATTGCGCGCCTCGAACTTGAGCTCGACATCGCGGCCGAACAGGCTCAAGCCCTGGCGCACCACGAAGTCGATGTTGATGCCCGGCGATTCGACCACATCGGGCAATCCCGCCGCGCCGCGGCTGAACACCCGATCCGATGCATAGGACACGAGTAGCGTCTGCTGCGAGAGACTCTCACGATCCTCGAGACCGATCTGCAGGTTGACCAGATGGTTGGACTGTCCCGTCAACTGCGTGCCGTCAACGAAGAAGTTGCTGGCCGGCTGCGGGGTCGTACCGAACACGTTGGTGATGTCACCTGCACCCACCTTGATCGACGAGTCTGACCAGGTGTAGTTCGCGATCAAAACGCCCCGCCGCGAGGCAAAGAAGGCGTTGTCGAAGACGAGATCCATATCGACGTACTTCTGCGACTCGAACTCCACGCCGTACAGCGTCGCCTCCGGGGCGTTCGCGAAGCTCGTCACCGGCGAGTTGTCGTTGAAACCGGTGAAGGCCTCGATCGGCCTGTCGATCTGCTTGTAGAAGCCCGCCACTGCGAGGCGCTGCTCGGGGGCGAAGTACCACTCGTAGCGCAACTCGGCATTGGTGAACTCGCTGTCGACGAGCAGCGGATTGCCGCGATAGGCCCGGTTGCTCTCCGGGTCAAAGTACGCCTGGAACATCAATTCGCGGAACTGTGGCCGGGCGATCGTCTTCGAGCCATTCAAGCGCAGCTGCATGTCATCGCCAAACTTGTAGGTCACCGTGACGGCAGGCAACACGTAGTCATTCTCGAGGTTGGTGCCCGCCTGCGAGGTCGAAGCCGTGTTGAACACCTGCAACGGGTTCACGAGCTGCTCAGCCTTCTCGTAACGCGCGCCCGCACTGAGCTCGAAGCCCTCGGCGAGCTCCGTCTGCAGTTGCAGATAAGCCGCGTTGGTCTGCATCTCGGCCGCGAATGCCGGATCGGTCTCGGTCGATTCGACCATGCCGATCTTGTAGTACTGGATCACCGCCTTGCCGAGCAGATAGTCCGGGCGGAACATCGCCACGCCGCTCGGAAAATCCGACGGTGCGAGCACGAGAAACTCGCGACGCTCGGATTCGCGCTCCGTCTTGCTGAAATCGTACCCGCCGGAGACGAAAGTCGACGGCGTTACTTCCCAGGTCAGATCGAGACCATACGAGAACAGGTCTTCGCTGAGGTCGGAGAACGCGACGCGCGCAAAACCGGTCTGGCCGTTATCGAGCCGATTGATGAAATACTGGCCGTACGGACTCGCTTCGATATTCGAGCGGGAGTAGCCAAGGCCCATCTCGAACGGGGCCTCGCGCGAGGAGTTGGCGAAGGCGATGCGGGCATCGATCTTGACCGGATCGAGATTGAAGCCGCCTGTCAGCTGCGTTGACCACAGCTGCCGCTCGTACCAACCGGTTTCCTGCTCGCGGAAGTCGAAGGTCGGACGCTGGTTGTTCTGCTTGCCCTCGGCAAGGCTCGTGCGCTTCAGCGTGTCGCGCACGATCAAATTCGTCCAGCGGATGCGATTTCCGTCACCGTACTCGTACGCGAGGCCGGCAAGGCCGTTGATGACGATACGATTCTCGCTGACCACCTTGCGATAGTCCTTGTCGAGGCGCGAGAGATCCGCACTCGCGGGCGACTGTTCGATGATATCGCGCGTCTTCCAGCTGTTGCTGTAACCCGCGGTGGCGATGAACCCGAGGTCACCGTCATCGAGCGACTTCGAGGTTCCGCCCGTCACGTTGCCGGAGAAATTCACCGGCATCTTGTCGATGAGCTGCACGAGACCATTGCGCGTGTTGACGAACTGCGCAGCGATGGCGCCCGAGTCCACCTTGCCGGAACTCAACCGCTCACCACCGGCGAAGAATGCCGCAAGCGCAGGCGGCGTATCGCGCAGCCCGCTGTCGATACCGCTCGGGTCGTACTTGCTGCCAAAGTGCTGGTAGCCGATCTGTCCGGTCGTGGCGCCATCACCACCGATGCCGAGACCCACCTTGAGAAAGGGCTCCTTGGGCACAGCGAGCGTGGTGAGGTTAATCAGGCCGCCGCCGAATTCACCGGTCAGGTTCGCTGAGTAGCTCTTCTGCACAAGCGAGGAGGCAATGATGTCGGTCGGAAAAATATCGAGGGGCACCGCGCGACGCAGCGGCTCTGGGCTCGGCAAGGGCGATCCGTTGAGAAACGCCTGCGAGTACCGATCGCCGAGACCGCGCACATAGACGAAACCGCTGCCCGACACGCTGAGACCCGTGACTCGACTCAGCGCGCCGGCGACGTCGCCGTCACCCGCGCGAGCGATGTCTTCGGCCGAGAGCACCGAAACCACCTGTGTCGTTGCCTGCTGGATGTTGCGGTCACGACGACCGACAACCACGATTTCGCCGGCGATCTCGATGTCGACCGCCTGAGCGTCCTCGGCCGGCGCCGCGGCCGAAGCCCCCGAGGCCGGGGGCGCCTCAGCCGCCGCCGGAGGAGTCTCCGGCGCCGACTGGCCGGCCGCAAGTGGCGAGGCGATCGCCATCGCCAGCAGCAATGTCTTGGAACTGTTCATCGGTTAGAGCGAGGGCAGCGTCGTGCAGGACTTGCTGGTCGATCCGAAGTTGGCGGTCGCCGAGTTGCAGGTCCAGCCCGCGTACCAGGTGTCGTTCGCGTCCTTCACTGCGCCGATGTAGGTCGTGGTGTCGAAGCCCGCGTTCACGGTCTTCGGATCCGACGCCGTGCGGCCCGTCTCGTTGGCGCCGTTGACGAACACGTTGGTCAGCGAGTTGGTGAAGGTCGACGTGTTGTTGTTACCCGTGACGTTGAACGCCGCGTCAACCTGAGCCGCGGTCAGGCCGCTCGAGCCCGCGAACGGGGTCGGACCGCACTGCATCGCCACCGAGCGGAACACCGGCGGGCCAACCTTGTCGATCGCCGCGTCGGTGGTCAGCATGTTGGCACCATCCAGGCGCAGGCAGGCCATCGGCGAGACCAGCACGCCGTTAAGCATCGTGACATCGGCACCGCCGCGGAAGCGCATGGCCGCGCCGTTGCCGGTAGCCGCGTTCTTGTGAATCAACGTGAAGTTGGCGACGCGCATCCAGGTGCGCGGCGTCTGGCTCTCGAGGGCGTTGGTCGAATCGAGTTCGATCATCGAGTCGGCGTTGCCCGAGCTCTTTTGCACGCCGATGACATACTGAATCAAGCCCTTGTAACCGGTATCAAGATCAAGGGTGTCGTCGTCGGCACCCGTGATCACGAAACGCTTGGCGTTGTGCGTACCGCCGAAGAACTCGAGACCATCGTCCGAGCTGTTGTGCGATTGGATGTACTCGAGCACGGTGCCACTGCCGACGCCACCTGTGGTGAGCGCCTGCAACTCGCTGTTACCCGAGAGCACGTATCCCGAGTAGCGGATCTGCACGTACTTCATCGTGCCGCTGTTATCGGTCGGCGTCGCACCGCCGTAGTACGCCGGATCCACCGCGCCTTCGGTCTGGCGCTCACAGTTGACCGAGCCCGGGGTCGCATTCGGCGCCACGGTGCAGTCGGTGATCGGTGCACGACCCAGCAGCACCACACCACCCCACTGACCCTGCGAGTCATCGGTGGCCAGACCCAACACGTTGTCACGGCTGGTGAAGACAATCGGCGAGGTCGCCGTGCCGGTGGCATTGATGCGATGGCCGCGATTGACCGCAAGCCAGGAGACGCCCGTGGAGCCGAACACCACAACGCCCGGGTCGATTGTCAGCGTGATCGAGGTCTGACCCGCGACGACAGCAGCGCCGAGATCCGTACCCACGTCCACGCGGCCGCCAATCGAATACAGCAGCCCAGGGATCTTGCTCAGACGGCTCGAGCGGGTGATGCGCGCCGGCAGCTCGCAGTTGCGGTAGGTGCCGGTGGGACCCGTGATCGTGCCGAGATCCTTGAGACCCGCCGGATCGTCGATGGTCGGACAACCCGGAGCCGGCGTGACGAGCGTCACTGTCGGCGGCGGCGGCGGGGGCGGCGGCGGCGGCGTGTTGTTCGTGATGTTGATGTTGCCACCGCTGCCCGGCGAAGAGATCTCTTCGGCGCCGCAGGCGGTCAACACGGCCACCGAGGCAGCCAGGAACAAAAGATTGCGATGCTTGGATTGAAGGCTCATGAATAGCTCCGTTGAAACCAGATGCCGCCTGAATAGGGGGTGTGGGGGAATTTCTGGAGCCAAAGATAGCCACCCAATGTGACAACCACGTTAAGCGGTCCGCACGGCATCGGACGCGTGCCGCGGGCAGGCTGCGAAACGCGCACGATCGGGCATGCTCGCGCTATGCTTCGCGCCGCCATGACTGTGCCTTCGCCATTCACCGACGAGCTGCGCCAGTGGGCCGTGAACGAGATCGCTGCGGGTAGCGGGCCCGATCAAGTGCTACGTGAGCTCATCGCCCGCGGCATTCCCGAAGAGCTGGCCGTGGATGAACTCACGCGCCTGCTCGAGTCGCGGCTCTCGCAACTGAAGCAACAGCGTGCCCCTGCGGCCGAAACGGACGCCTCGGTTGACGACAGCCCGAACACCGTCCCGCAACCGCTGACAGCCGATTCACCGAACACGATCCGCGTCGATGGCCGCGAGATCAGTGTGCTACTGCAACTGAAACATCCGCGCGTGATCGTCTTCGGCAACCTGCTCGGACAGGACGAATGCGACAAGCTCGTCGCACTCGCACGGCCGCGCATCACCGCCTCGAGCGTCATCGACATGCAAAGCGGCGGCAACAAGCAGGACGAAGGCCGTACCAGCAGCGGCATGGCCTTCCGGCGCGGCGAGACCAAACTCATCGAACGGATCGAGCGGCGGATCGCCGCGCTCCTGCAATGGCCCTACGAGAATGGCGAGGCACTGCAGATCCTGCGTTACGCGGTGGGCCAGGAGTACAAGCCCCATTACGACTACGTGGACCCGACGCAGCCTGGCGCCCTGCCCTTCCTGGCACGCGGTGGCCAGCGCGTGGCCTCACTCGTGATGTACCTCAACACACCGCCGCGCGGTGGGGCTACGAACTTTCCGGACGTGGGGCTTGAGGTCGCGGCCGTGAAGGGCAACGCCGTGTTCTTCAGCTATGACAAGGCGGACCCATCCACCGGCACGCTGCACGGCGGCATGCCGGTGATGGCCGGTGAAAAATGGGTGGCGACGAAGTGGCTGCGCGTCAGCCGAACCGACCCGTGATGTAGTCCTCGGTCAGCTTCGCCCGCGGATTGGTGAAGATGAGGTTGGTATCGCCCACCTCGACGAGATCGCCAAGATGGAAGTACGCCGTGCGCTGCGACACGCGTGCCGCCTGCTGCATCGAGTGCGTGACGATGCAGATCGCATAGCTCTCGCGCAGCTCGTCGATCAGATCTTCGATGCGTGCGGTCGCAATCGGATCGAGCGCCGAGCAAGGCTCGTCCATCAGGATCACTTCCGGATTCACGGCGATGGTGCGCGCGATGCACAGGCGCTGCTGCTGGCCACCCGAGAGGCTCGTGCCCGGCTGGTTCAACCGATCCTTCACCTCTTCCCATAGCCCCGCGCGCCGCAGACTCTGGTTGACGATC
>Ga0209358_10000992_pt1 | contig 23510 bp, 23 predicted proteins | sample LauGreFa1BDMLBSN_2_FD_187574 | JGI IMG/M metagenome (GOLD analysis project Ga0209358, IMG submission 187574) | Freshwater lake microbial communities from Lake Michigan, USA - Fa13.BD.MLB.SN (SPAdes) (version 2) | ecosystem: Environmental > Aquatic > Freshwater > Lake | place: Lake Michigan, USA...
AAATTGCCACGGCCTACGGCCTCGCCATGGCGGGTGGTTTCAAGTCTATTTGCTGACTACGCGGACCATTTCCAAACACTTGTTGGAGTAGCCCCATTCGTTGTCGTACCAGCTAACGATTTTGATGAAGGTGCCGTCTAGTGCAATGCTGGCGTCGGCATCAAAAATCGAGGTGCGTGCATCGCCCCGGAAATCGGTGGCCACCACTTTGTCTTCGGTATAGCCCAACACGCCTTGGAGAGCGCCTTCGCTTTGGGCTTTCATCTCCGCGCAAATTTCGGCCATGGTGGCGGCGTTATTGAGTTCGCAGGTCAAGTCCACCACCGACACATCGCTGGTCGGCACGCGGAAAGACATGCCGGTGAGTTTTTTGTTGAGCTCAGGAATCACCACGCCCACCGCCTTGGCCGCACCGGTGCTTGAGGGAATGATGTTTTCCAAAATACCGCGTCCGCCACGCCAATCTTTGTTGCTGGGTCCATCGACGGTTTTTTGCGTGGCGGTGGCGGCGTGCACCGTCGTCATCAGGCCGCGCTTGATGCCCCATTTGTCGTGCAAGACTTTGGCCACGGGCGCCAAGCAATTGGTGGTGCAGGAAGCGTTGGACACAATGTTTTGACCGGCGTAGGTGGCGTGGTTCACGCCATACACAAACATGGGCGTATCGTCTTTGCTAGGGGCCGAAAGGAGAACTTTTTTCGCGCCCGCTGCCAGATGTTTTTCGGCGGTGGGCTTGTCCAGGAACAGGCCGGTGGCTTCAATCACCACATCGGCGCCGACGGCATCCCACTTCAGATTGGCCGGGTCGCGCTCTTGCGTGAGTCGTATGGTTTTGCCGTTGACGATAAGCGCGCCATCTTTCACCGACACCTCACCCGCAAAGCGGCCATGCACGCTGTCGTAGCGCAACATATAGGCCAGGTAATCGGGCTCGAGCAAATCGTTGATGCCGACGATTTCTATGTCCGCAAAGTTCTGCACCGCAGCGCGAAAAACCATACGGCCGATGCGGCCAAATCCGTTGATGCCTACCTTGATCGCCATTTTTATTCTCCAAAAAGTAAAAAATTGTGGGTGTTCAGCGCTTGCGTTGCAAAGCCGATTGCACGGTATCGGCCACGTTCTCCGGCGTGAAGCCGAAATGTTGGAACAGGGCCGGCGCGGGCGCTGATTCGCCGTAGGTGTCGATGCCTACGACGGCCGCGCAGCCGTATTTCCACCAGCCGCCGGTCGAGCCCATTTCCACCGCAATGCGCGGTATACCGGCGGGTAGGACGCTGGCTTTGTAGGCATCGCTTTGCAGATCAAACGTGGTGGTGCTGGGCATGGAGACCACGCGGACCGCAATCTTGCGCGCAGCCAATACCGCTTGTGCTTGCAGGGCGAGCTGCACTTCCGAGCCGGTCGCAATCAATACTGCCTGGGTTTTCTTCTTCATACCGACTTCGGAGGGCTCGGCCAACACATACGCGCCTTTGTTGATCGCGTCCAGACCACAGGCATCGGGCGCGCTGGCCGATTCGGCTTTGGGTGCGTAGCTGATGTTTTGGCGCGAGAGCAGTAAGGCCGTAGGCTTGTGGCTGTTTTGCAGGGCCACGGTCCAGGCCACGGCGGTTTCAGCTGTATCGGCCGGGCGCCATACGTCCAGATTGGGAATCAGGCGCAAGGAAGCGGCATGCTCAATGGACTGGTGCGTCGGCCCGTCTTCGCCCAAACCAATGCTGTCGTGGGTGAACACATGGATGACGCGCTTTTTCATTAAGGCAGCCATGCGGATCGCATTGCGTGAATAGTCGCTAAAGGTCAGGAAAGTACCGCCGTAAGGGATAAAACCACCGTGCAGCGCGATGCCGTTCATGATGGCGGCCATGCCGAATTCGCGCACGCCGTAGTTGATGTGGCGTCCGCCCTGCATCTGGCCATGGGCGTCCGGGGTGTGCACCAATTGGCCTTGCGCATCAAAGCGTACGTTGGGCGTGGATTTGGTGTTGGTGAGGTTGGAGCCGGTCAGGTCGGCTGAGCCGCCCAACAACTCGGGCAGGGCCGCCGTGAAATGCTCTAGCGCCAGCTGTGAGGCTTTGCGCGAGGCTACGGTTTCGGCTTTGGCGTGGGCGGCCAACAACGCGTCCTCGGCGGTTTGTACAAAGCCTTTGGGCAAGTCGCCCTTCATGCGGCGTACAAACTCTTTGGCCAGGGCCGGGTGCGCGGCTTGGTAAGCAGCAAAGCGGGTATTCCATGCTTTTTCGCGGATGCGACCGGCTTCTTTCGCGTCCCAGTCGGCATACACCGCTTTGGGCACCACGAAAGGCGGGTGCGCCCAGCCAATGGCTTCGCGGGTGAGTTTGATTTCGTCGGCACCTAGCGGCTCGCCGTGGGCTTTGGCGGTGTTGGCGCGGTTGGGGCTGCCTTTGCCGATGGAGGTTTTGCAGACGATGAGGGTAGGCTTGTCGCTGCTCGCCTTGGCTTTTGCGATGGCATTGGATACCGCTTGGGCATCATGGCCGTCCACCTTGTCGATCACATGCCAGCCGTAGGCGGCAAAGCGCTGCGCGGTGTTGTCGATAAACCAGGGCGTGACTTGACCATCAATGGAAATGCCGTTGTCGTCGTACAAGGCGATCAGCTTGTTCAGCTTCCAAGCGCCAGCTAGCGCGCAGGCTTCGTGGCTGATGCCTTCCATCATGCAACCGTCGCCCAAAAACACATAAGTGTGGTGGTCCACGATGGCATGGCCTTCGCGGTTGAACTGCGCGGCCAGTAGTTTTTCGGCCATGGCCATGCCCACCGCGTTGGTGATGCCTTGGCCCAGCGGGCCGGTGGTGGTTTCCACGCCGGGGGTGATATCGACTTCGGGGTGGCCTGCGGTTTTGCTGTGCAACTGGCGGAAGTTTTTCAGCTCAGACATCGGCAGCTTGTAGCCGCTCAGGTGCAGCAAGGCATAAATCAGCATGGAGCCGTGGCCGTTGGACAAAACAAAGCGGTCGCGGTTGGCCCAGTGTGGGTTGGCAGGGTTGTGTTGCAGGTGCTGGCCCCACAGGGCGACAGCCATATCGGCCATGCCCATGGGGGCGCCGGGGTGCCCGGAGTTGGCTTGTTGAACTGCATCCATCGCAAGCGCGCGTATCGCGCTTGCCATTTGCTGGGTATTGGCCATGAAAATACTCCGGGAGGGGCGGGTGGGGCGTTGCGCCAAGGGCTGACGGGTGAGGGCTCATTTTAGCGGTGCATGTGTTTTGCTCCAGCTTCGCAGCGGGCCTGTCGGACGGGTGTATCTAGAGACGTCGACTCGCAGCGAGCTGGCATAACTGTCGTATGGCCGCGCTGAAGGCCTGCGGTGTTATGGGTTTGGCTAATTGCATGTCAGCTGCTTGGCCTAGGCTTGGAGTGTCGCGCGTTTGCACGCGGGCAGACAAAATCAAAATGCCGATGGCCGGAAAACTTGCGCGTATGCGCCTGGAGATGGCGTAGCCGTCTTCGAGGGGGAGGTTGATATCCAAAATCAATGCGTCTGCCATGGCGTCGTGCAGGGCCTGGTCCAGCGCGGCCCCGTCGGCTACGCCGCGCACTGCGTAGCCTTGGTCCATCAAATGCTCTGCCATCGCCTCGCGCACCGCCTCGTTGTCTTCGACGATGATGATTTGGGCGGATGGCGTGGAACTTGTCGGCATGGCTCAGGGTCTTGCGTTTGGACTGTTAGGCGTGGCTTGCAGCGAAGCGGCCTCGGTGTGGGCTGGCAAGCTAAACCAGAACACGACGCGACCGGCTTCCAGCGTCATGGAAATTTTGCCGCCCAAGCGCTCCGCCAACTTTTGCGATAGCCACAGGCCCAGGCCGGTGCCCGAAACGCTACTCGCCCTGGGCGCACGGTAGTAGCGTTCAAATACCTTAGCAGGGTCCGGAAGGCCTGCCTGCCCCGCTTGGTTGATCACGGCAAACTGCAGTTGCGCCATGCCCTGGGTACCTTGCTGGCGGCCGACCTGAACGCGTACGGCCGTATCGGCTGGCGAATACTTCAGCGCATTGCCGACCAGGTTGTTGAGAATGATTTGAAGGTAACTGGCGTCTGTGTACAGCGCCAACTCGGCAGCCGGTGATTCGTAGCGCAATTGGAGTCGGTCCTGCAGTGCCCCAGTAACATAGGATGCTTGCTCCACCACCTCTTGCAAAATAGCAGGAGCGCTTACCAAAGCAGGACTGATGGCGATGGCGCCGCCCTCGTAGCGCTCGGCCTGGCCGCAGTTATCCAAAATCTGCACCATGCTGTTGACGGCGGTTTGCATTCGTACTTCCCAAACGCTTTTGCGCTCGCTGGAAACCTCCGTCTGCGTCAGCGCTTTGGTGCCCAGTTGCACCAAGGTCAAGGGCGTTTTGATCTCGTGCACCAGCATGGCAAGGTATTGTTGTTGGGCGAAATGGATGCCGATTTGCTCGTGCAACTTGTGCGCGCTGGCAATGCGGCGCCGGTTCGCGGCGGACTGCGCCCGCTGTTGCCGCCACAGCAGCGTAAACATCAAGCACGCCGATAGCAGCGGCCAATTCAAAACCCGTCCAAAGGGCGTAAATGCAGGCGTCACCTGCGGGAAAAAGACACTGCAAAGCGACATCAGGTTGATGCCCAACAGGAGTACAAAAGCAGCCGTAAGTAATAAATTCAGGGCGCCGCGCCGCCAGCTTGTATGTGCCATCCATTGCCGGGCGGATTCCCATAAAAAAATACCTAAAGCCCCAAACATCAACGCCAGCGCGCCCATATTGAAGATGCCACGCCGGGTTGCAAAACCTAGGGCCGCCATCAGTAAACCGGCGCCCAGCAAGCGCGTGATCCAGTGCCCTTGGCGCAGTTTGAATGCGGGTGTTGTCATGACCTGAGCGCAAGCGTAAACCGAGGTGCATGCCAGAGCGACGGTGATCGCGGCATTGAGGCTGACAAAGCGGGCGGCATCCTGGTTGAGCCAAGAAATGAGAAGGCCGCTGCATTGCAGCTGAAAAAGGGCGGCCACGAGGGCTAGTCCCGCTAGGGTTCGGTACCGCGTGTTACGCGTAAACGCGAACTGCGCCACGGCAATGAGCAAAAGCAGCAGCGAAAAGCTCAGGTGTACCGCGGTAATGCACCACTCCACGATCGCTTGGTGCGAGAGTTCACTTTGGGTGAGGACATCCAGCTCGAACCAGCGCAAGCGTTCGCCGCGAATTCGCACCCACACCATCGCATCGCCGGGCTTGGCGCCCGCACTGGGTAAAAGCAATGTGCCATCGCGCAAATCCTGCGCGCTTAATGCGCGCAGGTCGCCTGGTGGGCCTGCCGCATCCATGGTTTGTCCGCTCTCGGCGGCGGACGCCAAAGGCCCAACATAGACGGCTACATTCTCCACGCTGGCCCGGCGCAAGGCCAGATACAGTAAATCGCCTTCGTTTTGGTGCACCCGAAGGCGCAGCCACAGGGTACCGGTCTCATAGCCCCGGCGGATCGTAGTTTGCGCGGGAGTCCATACCGCGTCACCCACCGGAGGCGGTGCCGCTTGATTGCTCGCGTCGTACCACTGCAGGCGCTCGGTGACCGCACTGGCATAGGCGCTGGCTGCGCTAAGTAGCAGCGCGCTAAGCAGGATGCGAATCAAAAACGTCATCGTGGGGTGGGTGTGGCGCTGCTGGGAGGCGCTTAAGCGCGATTCCAATGTCTTGATAGATTGATTCAGTCTGAATTTGCAAAAAGCGGGTCCGACTGTAGCGGCATTTTTTGCGTAGCGCTTGCCAGGCAAGGCCTGGCCTTGGTTAACGTGCGCAGTCAAGCGCACTGCGGCAATGGGTGCTGCCCGCAAAATAATTGCACAATGCGCGGTTTAAAGTCCGACCCAAGCACCATGAGTCTTTTGTTTTCCCCTTTTACGCTGACTGGCCCCGATGCCACATTGGCCTTACCTAACCGCATTGTGGTTGCGCCCATGTGCCAATATGCCGCAGTCGACGGCCAGGCCACGGACTGGCACTTGATGCATTGGGGTAATTTGCTCAACAGCGGTGCGGCCATGTTCACTATTGAGGCCACCGCGGTGGTACCGGAAGGCCGTATCACGCCTGCCTGCCTGGGCCTGTGGGACGATGCAACCGAGGCGGCCTTGCGCGAGCGCTTACATCGGGCCCGCAAGCTGGCCCCGGACACAGCGGTATGCATTCAGCTGGCGCACGCTGGGCGCAAAGCCTCCAGCGCCGTGCCTTGGGAGGGTGGTCAATTGTTGGGCGGGGCGCAAGGCGGCTGGCAAACCCTGGGCCCCTCGGCCCTGCCGCAATTGCCGCAAGAAGCTCCCCCGCTCGAGATGGACCGTGCGGCGATGGACCGGGTGCGCGATGCCTTTGTGCGCTCAGCTCAGCGCGCCCAGGCCATGGGGGTCGATGCTATTGAATTGCATAGTGCGCACGGCTATTTGATGCATGAATTTTTGTCCCCGATTGCCAACCAGCGGACTGATGCCTACGGCGGCAGCTTGGATAAGCGTATGCGTTTTCCGCTGGAAATATTCATTGCGGTGCGCAAAGCCTACAGCGGCGTTTTGGGTGTGCGCCTTTCGGCCTCCGATTGGATCGACGGCGGCTGGGACTGCGCGCAAAGTGCGGTGTTCGTGCAGCAATTGCAGGACCTGGGTTGCAGTTTTATCCACGTCTCCAGCGGCGGCGTGTCGCCCCAACAAAAAATTGCGCTCGGGCCCAACTACCAGGTGGGCTTTGCCTCGGAAATCCGCAAGGCCGTCGGCATGCCCACGGTAGCGGTCGGTTTAATTACCGAGGCGCAGCAGGCCGAGGCGATTTTGCAAGCCGGCGATGCCGACTTGATTGCGCTGGCGCGCGCTTTCTTGTACCAGCCGCGCTGGGGCTGGCAGGCCGCCGCTGCTTTGGGTGGGCAGGTGCAGGCGCACCCGGCTTACTGGCGCTGCCTGCCGCGCGATGCGCAGGCAGCCTTTGGCAAGGTGACGATTGGCGGACGCTGAGCATTTGCCGGCGGCTGTGCACGCCATGCTCCTGGCGGCCGGGCGCGGTGAGCGCATGCGCCCTTTAACCGACCACACGCCCAAACCCTTGTTGGAGGTTCGGGGTAAAGCCTTGGCGCAATGGCATCTCGATGCTTTGGCCCGCGCAGGCGTGGCGCGTACCGTGATCAACACCGCTTGGCTGGACACGCAGTTTGAGCCGCGCTTTGGCAGCGCGCACAGCGCGACGATGCAATTGCGCTATTCGCACGAGGGCCGAGACTTTGGCCATGCCCTAGAAACCGCGGGCGGCATTGTTCGCGCGCTGCCCGCACTGTGCGAAGGCTTGGACGGCGAGGCTATTTTTTGGGTGCTCGCGGGTGACGTGTTTGCGCCTGACTTTGGCTTTGATACACAAGCCGTGCAAGATTTTGCCGCCAGCGACATGTTGGCCCATATCTGGCTGGTACCCAATCCGGTCCATAACGCCAAAGGCGATTTTGGTCTTGCACCGCAGGCCAAGGCCTTTGCGCCCGCGCTGGCCACCAACCCTTCGCCGCAGCAGTCTGGCCCGAGCTATACCTACAGCACGATGGGCCTGTACCGAGCCAGCCTGTTTGCCCCGCCATGGTGCGCGATCGAGGCGGGGAACCCGCAAGGCCTGAAAGTGCCCTTGGCGCCGCTCTTGCGCGCCGCCATAGCGCAAGGGCGCGTCAGCGCCAGCCTGTATACCGGCCTATGGGTCGACGTGGGCACGCGCGAGCGCTTAGCGGCACTGAATTCTTTTCCTGACCTACCTCCAAAGCCCCTATGAGTACATCGATATACCAAGAGCGGCGCGCCCGCGTGGTGGCCCACATCGGCGCGCATGCAATCGCACTGCTGCCCACCGCCCCGGAGCAGCGGCGCAACCGCGATGCCGACTTCCCCTACCGCTATGACAGTTACTTTCACTACCTCTGCGGCTTCGCCGAGCCGGGCGCCTGGCTGGCGATGACGGGTGCGGGCAAAACCATTTTGTTTTGTCAGCCCAAGGATATGGAGCGTGAAATCTGGGACGGCTACCGCCTAGGGCCGCAGGCAGCCCCGGCGGCGCTGGGGGTCGATGAGGCCTATCCCATCACCGAGATGGACGCCCGCATCCCTGGCATGTTGGACGGGTGCGATGCACTGTGGTACCCGTTTGCTACCCATACGGGGTTGGATGCGCAGATGCAACAGTGGTTGCAGCCGCTGCGTGACCGGGTGCGCTTTGGCACCTTGTGCCCCAGTACGCAGCGCGATTTGTGCACCGTGCTCGATGAGATGCGCTTGGTCAAGGATGCACATGAGCAGGACACCATGCGCCGGGCCGGCCAGATCAGCGCAGGCGCGCACATTCGCGCTATGCAGACCAGCGCCCGCAGGTTGCGCGTTGGGCAGGAAGTACGTGAATACCATTTGGAAGCCGAGTTGCTGCACGAATTTCGCGTGCAGGGGGCGCAATCACCGGCTTATACCTCTATCGTGGCCGCTGGCGCCAATGCCTGCGTTTTGCATTACCGCGCTGATACCGCGCCGGTGCGGGCCGGCGAACTGGTGCTGATCGATGCAGGCTGCGAACTCGATGGCTATGCCTCGGACATTACTCGCACCTTTCCTGCCGATGGCCGCTTCACGGGACCGCAACGGGCGCTTTACGACGTGGTGCTGGCTGCGCAGCAAGCGGCGGTGGATGCCACCCGTGCCGGTGCGCGGTTTACCGATCCGCACGACGCCAGCGTAGCGGTGCTCTCGCAAGGCATGCTGGATCTGGGATTGCTCGATAAAGATAAAGTGGGAACGCTGCAAGACGTGATCGACAAGCGCGCTTACTTTCAGTTCTATATGCATCGCACCGGCCATTGGTTGGGGCGCGATGTACATGATTGCGGCAGCTATACCGAGCCTTCTGAAATCGGTCAGAGCAGCACCCGTGTGGACGCCCTGAGCGGGCAGACCGTGGCGAATCGACCTGCGCGCATTTTGCAGCCGGGAATGGTGCTCACCATCGAGCCGGGTATCTACGTGCGACCTGCGCCGGGTGTGCCTGAAAAATTCCATCACATCGGTATCCGCATTGAAGACGATGCCATTGTGACGGCGCACGCGTGCGAGTTGATCAGCCGCGGCGTTCCCGTCGAGCCCGATGCCATTGAAGCCTTGATGCGGGCCTAGACGATGAGGTCTATGGCACTGCGCCTAGGGCCACTTGCGGTGTGTTTGCTGGCTAGCAGTCTGTGCGCACAAGATGCGCCGCCTACCCCGAGCCCGGCGCCAATCGATGCAGCGCCTGCTGCCGCAGCGACTGAGCCCACGCCTGCCAGTTCTGTTGCGGTGGATGCAGTCCTTAAAACGGTGGAAATTCGTGCCAACCGCGAGTCCGAAACACGGCGCTTATCTACTGCCGCCAAGACGGTGGTGGGCCGCGAGGAAATCGAGCGTTATGGCGACAGCTCGATGGGCGAGTTGCTCAAGCGTTTGCCTGGCATTATCAGCAGCGGGCGACCTGGCCGTGGTGGGCCGCCAGCCCTGCGCGGTTTGGGTAATGGGTATACGCAAATCATGATCGATGGCGAGCGCGCTCCACGCGGTTTTTCCCTGGAGGACATGCTGCCTGAGCAAGTCGAGCGCATCGAAATTATGCGAGCACCTACTGCCGAAACCGGTGCGCGTGCCATCGCCGGCACGATCAATATCGTGACGCGCGGTGGCTATGTCAAATACCTGAACAACTTGAATCTGGGCGCCAGTGTAGAAAATGGCCACGTAGCCCCCGGCGCCTCCTGGTCGCGTAGCGATACGGTGGACGGCATGGCCTACAGCTTGACACTGTCTGCGGCGCATACCGAGCGCGCCAACGATGAAACTAAAAGCACGCTGAGTGAAAGCGTGGCGCAGCCTGACGCCCCTACGGTGTTGCAAAGCATGCAAGAGGTGGTGCGCGCACAAAGCCAGCGCGACATGCTGCATGCCAACGGGCGATTGCAATGGGGCGGAACTGGTAGCGACAGCATGGTGCTGATGCCCATGCTGATCATGACCCACAACCAGGGCCAGTCCACCAGCACACTCAGTCAAAGCGGCGGGGTGTTGCCTTATGCGCTGAGTGAAACCGGAAGTGACAGCCGCTTTAGCCTGCTGCGACTGGGCGCCAATTGGAGTCGCCGTATCGACGAGGGCGCCCGCCTTGGGGTCAACAGCAGCTTGGCTCGCAGCCGATGGAACCACTCGGCGGCCACGCTGCAAAGCGGGGGCGCGAACGGCACCATCCCGTTATCGCAGGATTCCGATCAAATCGATACCACCTGGACCAGCAGCGTGAAATATGCGTTTTCGATCGCGGACAAGCACAGCTTGGTCAGTGGCGTGGAGCTTGAATTCAACCAGCGCGAGCAAAACGCCAGCGCTCTGCAAAACGGGCAAAACCCGCTCGGTGATTTCGATGACAACCTAAGCGCCAGCAGCCAACGCATGGCGCTTTTTAGCCAGGACGAATGGGACATCAACCCCCATTGGTCCGCGCATGCCGGACTGCGCTGGGAGGGCATCGCTACCAGCGGGTCTACCGGCCGGGAGGGTGCAACGGTCAGTAATCGCAGCGATGTGCTCACACCTTTGTTGCATGCAGTTTGGCGGCCAGACCTGGCATCGAAAGACCAAGTGCGCGTGAGCCTGACGCGCAGCTACCGATCGCCGGACTTGGGCCGTTTGATAGCGCGGCCGACGATCAACCCATTCTTCCCCAACCGCGGTGCAAACGACGCCTCGCACCCGGACCGCGCAGGCAACCCAGATTTGCAACCCGAATTAGCCCTGGGCATAGACATCGCCTATGAACACTACCTGCTCGAAGGCGGCCTGCTCAGTGCCAATGTGTTTGTGCGCCAGATCGACAACTTGATGCGTGCGCAAACGGCGCTAGAGCAAAGTGTCCCTTGGGCCGATGGGCCGCGCTGGGTTTCGCGTATACAAAACGTTGGCAGTGCGATTACCAGCGGGCTGGAATTGGAAGCCAAGTTCCGCCTGCGTGAAATCTATCCGCAAGCACCCGCACTGGACTTGCGTGCCAATGTGAGCTTGCTGCAGTCGCGCCTGACGACGCTCAGCGGCCCCAACAATCGATTGGAGCAGCAGCCCGACGGCACCTTGAATCTGGGCGCCGACTATCGACTGCGCGCACTGCCGCTGCGCCTGAGCGGCAATATCAACTGGACGCCTGGGTACACCACCCGGCTGGCCGATGAACAGGAAGTCTGGGTAGGCGACAAATGGGTGCTTGATGCCTCAGCCCTCTGGATTTTCAGCCCGAGCGCGCAATTGCGCCTGTCGGCCAGCAACCTGCTGGCCCGCGATTACCTGAGCGGCGGCACGCTCACTTCCGGCACGGGCGCCCAGGCCACGCGTGACACCACGCAAAGCACAGCGCCGTCCTACCTCAACCTGCAAGCCAAACTCGAACTCAAGCTCTGATCCGCCTTGCCACGAGGGCCGTAGCTGGCCCGCGTGTGCCGCAGGACCTTGGGCGACGCGAAGGCGATAGGCGTTATCAATGGATTAGGCATTTTCAATTGGTTTTAATTATTAATCGATACTATGATTCCTGCCGTACCAATTGAATTCCTCAATCGGTAGATGATTCAGCCACTAGGAGTATTAGTATTGCAATGACCACCACCCGTCCCGAAATCAAGACCATCGCCAACTTGGAAGCCGCCTTTGCCGGCGAATCCATGGCGCATATCAAATACCGCTACTTTGCCAAACTGGCGCGCGAGATGGGCGACGAAGCCACCGCCCGCGCTTTTGAAGAAACCGCCGCCCAGGAAGTGCAACATGCCTTTGGGCATTTGGATTTGCTCTATCCCAAAGCCGAGATGACACCCGCTAAGGCCTTGCAAATCGCCATCGATGGCGAAACCTACGAGTACAGCGAGATGTACCCCGGCTTTCGACAGACTGCCGAAGCGGAAGGCCATGCCGCAGCCGTGGTCGAAATCGATGCGCAAATTGCCGAGAGCAAAGAGCATGCTGCCGGTTTTGCGCAGGCCTTGCGCGAAGCCCAGGCGCGTCGGGCCACTTTGGAGAAAGCGCAAAAGCGGTTTGCGGCCCTGGCCAAGGTAGAAGAACGCCACGCCCGGCACTACCAATCGGTTTTGGCTACATTAGCCGCCTGATTGCAAATACCGCTGAAGATGGGCCCCGATTATTTTTTGAGTCAAGAGTAAAAGCTATGAAAACCTATGTTTGTATCGTGTGCGGATTTGTGTATGACGAAGCCGCTGGCCGCCCCGAAGACGGCATTGCGCCGGGCACGCTTTGGGCGGATGTGCCCGATAGCTGGGCTTGCCCAGATTGCGGCGTTGCCAAGGCCGACTTTGAACTGGTCCCTGTGTGAGCGAGCTATCTGTCAACCCGGCCGCCTCAGCAACGCAGTCTCATGCACCGCAGGCCTTGCCCGTGGTCATCGTAGGCGCAGGCCTGGCGGCTTGGACCACGGCGCGCGAGTTGCGCAAGCTCGACGCACGGCGCCCGATCGTGATCATCAGCAGCGATAGCGCGGACTTTTATGCCAAGCCCACGCTGTCCAACGCCCTGGCCCAAAAGCGCTCGCCAGAGCAACTGGTCACCACACCAGCGGCCAAAATGGCAGAGACACTGCAAGTGCAATTGCTACCCCATGCCTTGGTGCGCAGCGTGGATACGGTGGCGCACTCGCTTCGCTATGACGATGCGACGGGCCATTCCCAAGGTTTGGCCTACGGCGATTTGGTGCTGGCCACGGGTGCTGAACCAATCCGCCTGCCGATGGCGGGCAGCGCTGCGGCGCAAGTGCAGTCGATCAACCAATTGCAAGATCTGGCGCGTTTTCATCAGACCCTGGGTGCTGCCCCCAAAACCGTGCTGGTCATAGGAGCTGGCTTGATCGGCTGCGAATTCGCCAATGATTTGTTGCTGGGCGGTTATGGCGTATATGTGGTCGATCCCTCACCGCGCCCCTTGGCTTTGTTATTGCCTGCTGATGCAGGCGCGCAGTTGCAGCAAGCATTGCAAGACCAGGGTGTGGTCTGGCATCTGGGCACCACGGTACAAAGTCTGGACCTACACGCCACTACCGGACGCTTGGCGGCGCTATTAGCCGACGGCAGCAGCCTGCAGGTCGATGCGGTGCTCAGCGCGGTGGGTCTGCGCGCGCATACCGCGCTGGCCCTTGCTGCGGGCATTGCCTGCGAGCGCGGCATTGTGGTGGACGCGCATTTGCGAACCAGTGCGTCCCATGTGTACGCGCTGGGCGACTGCGCGCAATACGCCAGTGCCGGCGCACGGGTGCTGCCCTATGTCATGCCCATCATGAACGCCGCTAAAGCTTTGGCCGCGAATTTGGCAGGGCAGGCTATGGAATTGGTCTTTCCACTGATGCCCGTGGCAGTGAAAACGCCGGCCCTGCCCATTGTGGTGGCCGCCCCCCATCCCGCGCACAATGGACAGTGGCTGGCGCAGGCGGGGCTGGAGCCTGAGGGCGGTGGAGCCTGGCGCTTTGTCGATGAAGCGGGTCAGCAACGCGGCTTTGTGCTCACGGGTAAGCAAAGTTCGCGGCGTATGGAGCTGGCGAAAACCACCGTGCTGTAGCGCTCTGCGCTTGCGGGTGGTGAAGGGCAGGCGTCATCTGCTTGCCCAGATGGATGGTTGGGATATCGCTTAGCAAACACCCCCCTGTCTACAATCGGCTCCCTCACTCGCAGATCGCCCCGGCCCAATGTAGACCGGTTGGCGCACAAGGAAGCACGATGGCCCAAGACGTTCCCACCTCCCCCCAACACGCTGCCGATTCGCTGGCTGCCGACAAACGGGCCGAGTTGCGCCGCGCCGCGCTCGAGTACCACCAGTACCCTAACCCGGGCAAGATTTCCATAGCGCCGACCACGCAACTGATCAATCAACACGACCTAGCGCTGGCTTATTCCCCTGGCGTAGCCGCGCCCTGTGAGGAAATCGTCAAAGACCCCAACAATGCCTTCAAGTACACCAGCCGCGGCAATTTGGTCGCGGTGATCACTAACGGCACTGCGGTGCTCGGCCTAGGCGACATCGGTCCGCTGGCGGCCAAGCCGGTAATGGAGGGCAAGGCCGTCTTGTTCAAAAAGTTTGCAGGCATCGACGTGTTTGACATCGAGATCAACGAAAAGCACGATTTAGACAAGCTGGTGGACATCATTGCTTCGCTGGAGCCCACTTTTGGTGGTATCAACCTCGAAGACATCAAAGCGCCCGATTGTTTTTACGTCGAGCGCAAATTGCGCGAGCGCATGAAGATTCCGGTGTTCCACGATGACCAACATGGCACCGCCATCGTAGTGGGCGCGGCGCTGCTCAATGGTCTCAAAGTGGTAGGCAAAGAACTCAAAGACATCAAGCTCGTTACCTCCGGTGCCGGTGCCGCTGCGCTGGCTTGCCTGAGCCTCTTGGTCAAGTTGGGCGTTCCGCGTAAGAACATTTTTGTCACCGATCTGGCCGGCGTGGTGTACGAAGGCCGCACCGAATTGATGGATGCAGACAAGATCGAGTTTTCCCAAAAAACCGAGGCCCGCACGCTGCGCGAAGTCATGGTGGGGGCCGACGTGTTTTTGGGTCTTTCAGCCGGTGGAGTTCTGAAACCTGACATGGTGCAAAGCATGGCGCCGCGCCCCTTGATTTTTGCGCTGGCCAACCCGACACCGGAGATCCTGCCCGAAGAAGTCAAGGCCGTGCGTGATGACGCCATCATGGCTACGGGGCGCAGCGACTACCCCAATCAGGTCAACAATGTTTTGTGCTTTCCCTATATCTTTAGGGGCGCACTCGACGCCGGTGCATCGACCATCACTGTGGAGATGGAGATCGCCGCCGTGTATGCGATTGCCGAATTGGCGCAAGCCGAGCAAAGTGAAGTCGTGGCTGCAGCCTACGCGGGCGAGCAACTGGCTTTCGGTCCCGAGTACCTGATTCCCAAACCGTTTGACCCGCGTTTGATGATCAAGATAGCACCCGCAGTGGCTAAGGCTGCCGCGGACAGCGGCGTGGCCCTGCGCCCGGTGGCGGATTTGCAGGCTTACCGCGAACAATTGCAAAGCTTTGTCTATGCATCGGGCACCACCATGAAGCCGATTTTTGCCGCTGCGAAATCAGGTTTGAAAAAGCGTGTCGCATTTGCCGAAGGCGAAGACGAGCGGGTGTTGCGTGCGGTACAAATCATTGTCGATGAAGGCATCGCCATGCCAACATTGATCGGCCGGCCCGTCATCATCGCTGAGCGTGTGGAAAAATTCGGTTTGCGTTTGCGCGAAGGCAAAGACTATGCCGTGGTCAACGTGGAAAGTGACGAACGCTACCGTGATTTTTGGCAAACCTATCACCGCATGACCGAGCGCAAAGGTGTAACCGTGCAGGTGGCCAAAATTGAAATGCGCCGCCGCTTGACCTTGATCGGCTCAATGCTGCTGCACAAGGGCTATGTGGACGGATTGATCTGTGGCACTTGGGGCACCACTGGGCTGCATCTGGGCTACATCGAGCAGGTTATTGGCAAGCGCCACAGCAGCCATGACCAGGTCTCGATTTATGCGTGTATGAATGGCCTGATGCTGCCCGGGCGTCAATTGTTTTTGGTCGACACCCACGTGAACTACGACCCCACGGCCCCTGAACTGGCGCGCATCACCATCATGGCGGCCCAGGAGATGATGCGTTTTGGCTTCCAGCCTAAAGCGGCTTTGCTAAGCCACTCGAATTTCGGTAGTAGCAATGAGCCCAGTGCGATCAAAATGCGCCAGACGCTGGAAATCCTGCGGCGCGACGCGCCCTGGCTGGATGTAGATGGCGAAATGCACGGCGACGTGGCGCTTGACGGCCAGGCTCGCGTGGCGCTGATGCCCAATACCACCTTGTTGGGTGATGCCAATTTGCTGGTGCTTCCCAATATCGACGCCGCCAATATTGCCTACAACCTGCTCAAAACCGCGGCCGGCGGCAATATTGCCATCGGGCCTGTGCTGCTGGGCGCGGCCAAGCCGGTGCATGTGCTGACCGCTAGCACAACCGTACGTCGCATCGTCAATATGACGGCCTTGACGGTGGCCGACGCCAACGCCAACCGCTGAGTTTTGGTCCTCCCCCATTCAATAGGCGCTGCGTGAAACAAAGCTTTCAACTGGATCTTCCCAACCGCCACCGCGACCGCCTGCTCGAAGCGAGCAAGCACACGGTGCGCAAATATGTCGCCCGCCAAAGGCGAGCGCCCTTGCCGCCAGGAAGCGATTACTGGGACTTTGCCTGCCGCTTCGGCCGTACTGAGCAAGAGGCTACGGATGTCCACTTTGCGACCCTCATTGCTTTGATGGATGTCGCTGCCGGCCGCGGTGAAAACGCATTTTTCGTCAGCATCCGAGGCCATGCGGTAGTGCGCCGGCCCCGAGCAAAGACTTCTGCCGCGCCGGGTTTGTTTGACCCGAAACTGGAAAAACCAGGTCAATAGTTGCCAATTAGCATTTCGGGCGACTTTTTCGGTTTCAAACTGGCTTTGGGACCCGCTTTGGCACCCTAGCAAAAGCCCTTAAGTGCAAACCCTGATATTTTTGGCCGTCAGTGCGCTTGGGTTATTGCCTTTTCCCAACAGATGAAGGACAATCCAATTGGGAATTTTTGGAGCTTTTTTCGATTGTTGACGGGGTTTTAAGGTGTTTTCGGTGACTATTTCGTTGTCGAAGCGGGTTTGGGGATGCCGAGGTTTTCCCAGATTGTGGAATCTTGGTTCCCGCATTGCTAAGTCTTTGCTGCTCTGTAGCAGTCTTTTGATCGCGTTTGCTGCACCGGCACAACAGGATTTTGCTGCGCCGGGCGCCAGCATCTCGGCGCAGGAATTACCGGCACAGGGCATGGAGACCTACCGCAATATTCGAAAAGGCGGGCCTTTTCCTTTTGAAAAAGATGGCGTGGTTTTCGGTAATCGGGAGCGTTTACTTCCACCACAAAAACGTGGTTTTTACCGGGAATACACCGTCCGAACCCCGGGGGAGCGCAGACGCGGCCCCCGAAGAATTGTGTGTGGTGGACCGGCAACGGTGCCAGAAGCCTGTTATTACACTGCCGATCACTATGCGAGTTTTCGCAAGATCGTGCCCTAGGTTTTTGTTTTTTTAAGAAAGTGAATCGGGGATGGACACGCCACTTCGAACTGTTAGAACGAATATCGTTCAATCGATACGCGCTTTTCGCGTGTCTGACTTGCAGGAAGCGGCCCAAGAATTGGGTCAGCATTTTCTGTATGCCAATTTGGGCAGCGCTCAGACCAAGCAGGATGTTTTAGACATGATCAGCGCCCAGTTCATGCTGTCGGGAAGCGCCAGCAAGAACTTTGACGCCTTGTACGACAACATGACCGACCCACTTCATAAGTCGGGTCCACAGCCAGGCTTTATTGCTGTGTTGGAGCATATTCCCGCAAACGTCAAGTTTGATAAGGAAGCGCGCGAGCAATTGCTCGATATTTTCCGTGACACCGCTGATTATTGGGGGGATAGGAAGATTCCTTTCCGATGTTTTTATTCTTTTCTGTAGCCCGTTCTGCGCAAACTAGCCAAGCAGAACGGGCGAATCAGGCCAACAGCGGTACCGAGGTGCAAAGTCCTTCCGGGACCGAATTAGTGAGTACCGCAGAAAAGCTGCCCAGCGATTTTTTAATCGACGTGTCACCATTGGCGCTGCGTATGAGCAGTCCCTTTAATGCAGGATACTGGTTGGCGGCTGCATAAGGTCTCCAACGACCACATGTGGTTTTTGAAACTTAAAAAAGCCCGTTTTTGAACGGGCTTTTTTGTGCCAGTGAGGTAAAAAGTAGCCAGCGACTAAGCGCGAACCGCGCATTACGCGCGGCGGTTTTTCCGCCCTCGCGCGCCTGAGTTCAAGGTCGCTGCGTACTGCCGATGTGCGCTGCTTGCCGGTCAGCATGGTAGCTCGATCGCACCATGGCGCCGACTGCCGCGTGCTTGAATCCCATGGCGTAGGCCTGGGTCTCAAATTGCTTAAAGGTATCGGGGTGAACATACCGGCGCACCGGCAGATGGCTGCTTGATGGCGCCAGGTACTGGCCAATGGTCAGCATTTCAATGTCGTGGGCCCGCATGTCCTGCATGACGGCAAGAATTTCTTCGTCGGTTTCTCCCAAACCCACCATCAGGCCGCTTTTGGTGGGTATCTCTGGAAACTGGGCCTTAAATTTCTTGAGTAAATTGAGGGAAAAAAGGTAGTCCGAACCTGGCCGGGCTTCTTTGTATAAGCGTGGTACCGTCTCAATATTGTGGTTCATAACATCTGGGGGGGCGTCTTGCAGGATCTGGAGCGCGCGATCATCCCGCCCCCGAAAGTCCGGTACCAATACCTCGATGCGCGTGGACGGAGAAAGTGCACGGATTCTTTCAATGCACTGCACAAAATGGCTGGCGCCACCATCGCGCAAATCATCGCGGTCCACGCTGGTGATCACTACATAACTGAGCCCTAGCGCAGCAATAGTGCGCGCCAAGTTGTCGGGCTCATTGGTGTCCAAAGGGTCCGGTCGTCCATGGCCCACATCGCAAAAAGGGCAGCGGCGCGTGCATTTGTCACCCATGATCATGAAGGTGGCCGTGCCTTTGCCAAAGCACTCGCCGATATTGGGGCAGGACGCCTCCTCGCAAACGGTAACGAGTTTGTTGGCCCGCAAAATTTCCTTGATTTCGTAAAATCGTGTGCCACTGGAAGCCGCTTTCACTCGGATCCAGTCGGGCTTTTTCAATACTTCGCCCGCCTGCACTTTGATCGGAATACGCGCCAACTTGGCGCCAGCCTTTTGCTTGACTAATGGGTCGTAGGCGGGGCTGAGCTGGCTGGTTGGGGGCATGGGGGCTTTCAGGGGGAGAGGGCGCTTTGCAAACGCGCAGACAGTATGGCTGCGGCTTCTTCCCAGCCAACAGCCATCCCGATTGTAGAAAGATCGACGGTGCGCAAGCCTGCGTAACCGCAAGGATTAATCAAATCAAAGGGCGCCAAGTCCATGCCTACGTTGAGTGCTACGCCGTGGTAGGTGCAATGGCGGCTTACCTTGATGCCCAGTGCCGCGATCTTGCCCAGTCCGCTGAAATCTGGTGTTGCGCCGATGCTGGTAGGTGTAAGCTGGCTATGGCTACCGGGATCATGGGGCCGGACGTAAATGCCGGGCGCCCCACGCACACGGTGCCCGGTGACCCCCCACACGCCAAGGCTGCGGATAAGCGCTTCCTCTATGCGAAAAACATATTCTTTGATGAAATAGCCCGCTCGCTTGAGGTCAATCAGTGGATAAGCGATCACCTGACCGGGCCCGTGGTAGGTGATCTGACCACCACGGTCCGTCCGGACAATCGGTATCTCTGAGGTGGCCAGCAAGTGCTCACTACGGCTGGAAATGCCTTCCGTAAAAGTTGGCGGGTGTTCGCAAATCCAAATTTCATCAGCGGTACGGTCCTGGCGCGAGGCTGTGAAAGCTTGCATCGCCTGCAGGGTGGACGCGTAATCGACCCGGCCAAGGTTGACGATCTTCATGGGCGCATGCTTTTACAAGGCCACCTTGACCATGGGGTGGCCGGTCAGTGCCAAATACAAGCCGTCAAGCTGCGCGCGGCTGGTGGCGCGCACGATCAGGGTAATGCCCAGGTATTTTTCCGTTTTGCTGGTCCGCAATTCCACCTTATGCGGTCCGAACTCAGGGTCAAAGCCTTGCGCGAGGCGGACCATGGTCTCCACAAATTCTGGGTGATGCTGGCCGATTACTTTGACGGGGAAATCGCAGGGGTAGTCAATCAAGGAGTCGCCCGATGCCGGGCTCCCCACAGCCGGAGTCGCCTCAGAGACGTGGTGACTTTTTTTCATGGGCCGATTATCGGGCCTGCCTAGTCTGCAGTGGAATGGCATGCCCCAAAACAAGAAGTTCGGTAAAGATGTTATATACTCGTAGGCTCTAATGCATGTTCGGGCTTACCGGGGTGTCAAAAAAAACGACAGAATTTTTAGAGGGTCATTACGACCCTTGGCAGGAAGATTCTGAAGAGAATTTTGTTACCCTCAATGCAGCGCAGGCGCAGGCCTTGCGCGAACAGCAACCGGGTTTGTCAGCTTTTCAAGTCGTTGCGCTGCAAGCGCTTTGCGGTTTGGTTTTTGCGGCGATCGCGGGGCTGGTGAGTACACGGGGCTGGTCGGTCGCGTACGGTGCTTTTGCGGTAGTGTTTCCCAATGCCTTGTTGGCGCGCGGGATGACCCGAAAACCTACGTCGATTAACGTATTGTCTGCGGTGGCCGCTTTGTTAGTCTGGGAAATGGTCAAGGTGGCTTTAACGCTTGCGATGCTGTTTGGCGCGCCTTGGGTAGTAAAGAATTTGAGCTGGCCCGCTTTATTGGTGGGCTTGGTATTAACGATGAAAGTGCACTGGTTAGCTTTGGCCTTCAATCCCAAGCGACCAGCGACAAACCAAGTCTAGGATCCAAGGACATATGTCAGCTGAACAAGGACCGAGCGCCGGTGAATACATCGGCCATCACCTCACCCATTTGCAAAATAAGCCTATGGGTGGCATTGTTGACTTTACGGTGTTCAATATGGATTCGCTTTTCTGGGCGATTTCCCTAGGCGTGATTGGCTGCATGGTGATGTGGCTGGCTGCGCGCCGCGCCACCTCGGGCGTGCCCGGGCGTCTGCAAGCGGCAGTCGAATTAATGATAGAGATGGTGGACGCACAGGCAAAAAGTATTGTGCATAACGCTGAAAGCCGCAAATTTGTGGCGCCCCTGGCTTTAACCGTGTTCATTTGGATTTTCCTGATGAACGCCATGGATCTGCTCCCGGTGGATCTGATCCCGCTAGTCTGGGAGGCAATTTTTGCTGCCAATGGTGGAGATCCGCATCATGCTTACATGCGCGTTGTGCCCACTGCTGATTTATCCGTGGCCATGGGACTGTCGGTAAGCGTTCTCATAATCTCGCTTTACTACTGCGTCAAGATTAAAGGTCTAGGCGGTTGGATGCACGAATTGTTCACTGCGCCGTTTGGCGACCATTTCCTTCTATACCCCTTCAACTTTGCCATGCAGATGATTGAATTCGTTGCCAAGACGGTTTCGCATGGCATGCGACTGTTCGGCAATATGTACGCGGGCGAGTTGATCTTTTTGCTGATTGCCCTCATGGGTGGTGCTTTCTCTCTGTCATTCACTGGCATCGCTTTGTCAATCGGACATATCGTTGCCGGCACCGTGTGGGCGATCTTTCATATTTTGATCATCACACTGCAAGCTTTTGTGTTCATGATGCTGACCCTGGTGTATGTGGGTCAGGCGCATGACCACCACTGATTTCGTTTTTCGTTTTTTTTAAGGAGCTATCATGGAACTCATCGGTTTTGTTGCGCTTGCCGCAGGTTTGATCATCGGTCTTGGCGCTGCCGGCGCTTGTATCGGTATTGGCATCATGGGCAGCAAATATTTGGAAGCTGCTGCGCGTCAGCCCGAATTGATGGGCGAGCTGCAGACCAAAATGTTCTTGCTCGTGGGCCTGATTGACGCGGCGTTCATTATTGGTACCGGTGTTGCTCTGTGGTTCACCACAGCCAACCCCTTCCTCGGCCAGATCGCTAATCTGCCCAAGTAATTCCCCTGTTCAGTTACGGCCTGGCTGCTTTGCAGCCTTGGCCCTCCGAAGTCATTCGGGAAAGGACGAGAAGTGAGTATTACTGGTACGCTGATTATTCAGATGATTGTGTTCCTGATTTTGGTCGGGTTCACGATGAAATACATATGGCCGCCCTTGGTCAAAGCGCTGGATGAGCGCGCAGCGAAGATTTCGCATGGTTTGGCTGCGGCCGAGCATGCGAAGATCGAACTGTCCAACGTTCACCGCGAAGTAGAGACCAAGCTTGCTGCGACCCGTTCCGAGTCTGCTGCAGTGCTGGCTGATGCCGCCCGACGTGCCCAGCACATCATCGACGAGGCGAAGGCGCGTGCGACCGAAGAGGGCGCGCGCATTGTGGCCGCGGCCCATCAAGAGGCCTTGCAAGAATCGGTCAAAGTGCGTGAGTCATTGCGTCACGATGTTGCTGTTTTGGCAGTTAAAGGCGCGGAACAGATTTTGCGCAAAGAAGTGAACCCTCAAGTGCACGCGGACTTGTTGGAACGCCTCAAGACCGAACTGTAGAGGCTGCCATGGCTGAACTTGCAACCATCGCCCGGCCGTATGCAGACGCCTTATTCAAGGCGAGTGCCGCGCATTTGTCGGCGACTTCGCAATGGCTTGATGAAATAGCTGCACTGGCCGCAGACGCCGAGTTGTTGCGCTTTGCTAGCAACCCGAAGGCGACGAGTGCGCAATTGCTGGATTTGCTTAAGGTAAATGCTAAGCCTCCGGCAGCGGCGCTGGCTGACAATTTTCTGCGTGAGTTGATTGATAACGGCCGCCTGCCTGCATTGCCTGAAATTGCTGCGCAGTTTCGCAAGCACATGAATGCGCAATCGGGTGCCTCGGATGCCGTGCTGTACAGCGCATTTACGGTAGATGCGCAGTCGCTCGACAGCGTGCGTCAGACTTTGGAAAAGCGTTTCGGCCGCAAGCTGCACATTTCGGTGCAGATCCAAGAGGACCTCATTGGCGGCGTGCGCATTGCGGTGGGTGATGAGGTACTGGATACCTCTGTCAAAGCCCGCTTGGAACAAATGAAAGTGGCGCTGGCTGCGTAAGCTACCGGTGTTCAGGATTTAGTCTTAACAAGAAAGAGGGAAAGAGTAATGCAACTCAATCCGGCAGAAATTTCCGAGCTCATCAAGAGCCGTATCGAAGGACTCGCGGTCAACGCTGATGTCCGTAACGAAGGTACCGTGATTTCGGTTACCGACGGTATTGTTCGCTTGCACGGTCTATCCGACGTGATGCAGGGCGAGATGCTGGAATTCCCCAACAACACTTTCGGACTGGCGCTAAACCTTGAGCGCGATTCGGTCGGCGCGGTTATTTTGGGCGACTATGAGCAGATCTCGGAAGGCGACACCGTCAAATGTACGGGTCGTATTCTGGAAGTCCCGGTCGGTCCCGAGCTGATTGGCCGCGTGGTTAACGCCTTGGGTCAACCGATTGACGGCAAAGGCCCGATCAACGCCAAGATGACCGACGTCATTGAAAAAGTTGCGCCTGGTGTGATCGCGCGTGAATCCGTTAGCCAGCCTATGCAGACCGGCCTCAAGTCGATTGACTCCATGGTGCCCGTCGGCCGTGGCCAGCGCGAATTGATTATTGGTGACCGCCAGACCGGCAAAACGGCTGTTGCCATCGACGCCATCATCAACCAAAGAGGTCAGCACATGACCTGCGTATATGTGGCGATCGGTCAAAAAGCTTCGTCCATTAAAAACGTGGTGCGCGCGCTCGAAAAAGCCGGCGCGATGGAATACACGATTGTGGTGGCAGCATCCGCGTCAGAATCGGCTGCTATGCAGTAC
>Ga0209358_10000993_pt1 | contig 23501 bp, 25 predicted proteins | sample LauGreFa1BDMLBSN_2_FD_187574 | JGI IMG/M metagenome (GOLD analysis project Ga0209358, IMG submission 187574) | Freshwater lake microbial communities from Lake Michigan, USA - Fa13.BD.MLB.SN (SPAdes) (version 2) | ecosystem: Environmental > Aquatic > Freshwater > Lake | place: Lake Michigan, USA...
TATAGAATCTTCTATTGATAATATTAAATGTTCTATTAGAAAAAATAATAGATTTCATAATTATTTAATAGGTGATAAAGGTTATATTATTAATAAAACTAATAGAATTAAATTAAATAATAAATATAAAATTAATTTAATAACTCCTCATATAAAAAATCAACAGGATAAACTTAGAAAATATTTCAATAATAAATTAAAAACAAGATATAAAATAGAACACGTATTCTGTAGTTTGGATAAGTTTGAAAGATTAAGATTTAGATATGATAGATATCTAAAATTTTATGAATCATTTCATTTTTTTGCATTGATATCAATTACTTATATAAAAATATAAATGATAAGATATCAATTTATAGATTACTTATTTCTAGTATAAAAATTAAATATTTAAAAATAATAACTTTTAAAATATATTTTTATTTAATTATTAAACAAATAAACAAATTAATAAATATTTTAATATATAATTTAATCGTCTTTGAAATTATAGATAATAATATTTTTTTTATTATTAGTATTAAAAATAAATTCTTTTGATCTATTATATATTTTTAATTTTTTTTTATTTCATTCTATATTTAAATGGTTTACAAGTTGTCATATAATTACATTTAGAACATATATAATAATATCCAGATCTGTGATAATCATTATTATCTTCAGCAATAAAATCGTGATCTGTACATAAGTTTTGTAATTTTTTTTCTTCAATTTCAATTTTATTTTCTAATTCTTTTATTAAAATTTTATTATTATACATTTTTTCTTTTAAATCTTTAACTAATTTAATTTGATTATCAAAATCATTTTTATTATAATTTTGATTATCCATAATATGATCGAATATTGTTTAATAAACTACATCATGTATATTATAAATATAATATTCAAATTTTATATATAAAAAATAAAAAAAATATAAAAATTTATAAAAAAATAAATATCTTTAATATATAAATGCAAAGACAAATAGAAGAAGATTTTACTGATGATAATAATATGGTTATGCAAAGACAAATAGAAGAAGATTTTACTGATGATAATAATATGGTTATGCAAAGACAAATAGAAGAAGATTTTACTGATGATAATAATATGGTTATGCAAAGACAAATAGAAGAAGATTTTACTGATGATAATAATATGGTTATGCAAAGACAAATAGAAGAAGATTTTACTGATGATAATAATATGGTTATGCAAAGACAAATAGAAGAAGATTTTATTGATGATAATAATACGATTATGCAACAACCAACAAGTCAAATATATGGTCAAAATTCACAACTTGTACAACCCCAACCCCAATATCAATTACCATATCAAGTATCATATCAAGTACCATATCCATATCCATATTCATCGTATCAAAATGATAGCACAATGAATTTTGCAGGTATTAAAATAACACCTGCAGCATATTTATTATTAATTATATCAATAATTTTAGTAATTGTAGTAGTGTTTACTATACCATTTCCAAAAGGTATAATAGTAGGTTTAATATTATTATTCGGATTATTATTAACAGTATATTCAGTTAATTGTTATCAAGTCGGTCATTGTAAAGTACTTGCATGGATAGTATCAATAATTTATGTTGTATATTTAGCTTATATAACAATGGTTCTTTTATTCGGAAAAGGTAAACAATCTAAGATCATAACTAGAAAATTATTATCTAAATAATAAACATATAGAATTAACTAAAAAATGAAATTATCTAAATAAAAAATATAAAATTATTAATACAATAATAATAACATAAATAATAATAATAATATTACTATTTATTTTATATAAATCACATGATAATAAGTAAATTAAATTTTGTTTATTATATGATTCAATTTTAAAACCATTTTTTTTATAAAAATTAATATTTTTTTTATAGCTATATAAATATAATTTAAAATATTTAAATAGTTTTGCAGATCTATTTTTTGCATCTTCAATTAATCGAGATCCAATACCTTGTTTTCTATATTTTGGAACTATAAATAAATCACATAAAATAATCATATTATTGTTTTCATGAAGTAAATAAGATCCTATATATTCTTGTGTATTTTTATTTAAGCATATAAAAGTATTAATTTTTAGTTTATTATATAATTTTATAACATCTTGTAAAGAGTTAAAGCCAAATTTTGTATATATATTTTTATACAAATAAGGAATTGCATAATCATAATATTTTTGACTATTTTTTAATATTATAATATTCATAATTCTTATTATTATTATAATGAGACAAAAGAATTAAGGAATTATACTATATTCAGTCTATTATTTTTATTAAAAATATATTTTTTATTACTGTAAAAAACTAGATTATTTATAACCATAATTAATAATTTTAAATTATTTTTATATATATACAAAAATAATTTAAAATTATTAAATCATTAGATATTTAAAAATAATAAAAATATTCTTACATATAATTTATTTAAAAAATTTAATATTTATTACCAGTTTAATAATACAAAATATTCAAGTATATATTGTATTTTGATTTAATAATATAATATACTGACATAGGTAATAAACCTTAATTCTTTTGTCTCATTATATTTTGATTTAATAATATAATATACTGACATAGGTAATAAACCTTAATTCTTTTGATTCAATATTAAAATAATAATTAAAAGTATAAATAATTTAATTAAAATAATGAGATATTTATTTGTAAAAACTTTTAATGATATTATGAAATATTCACCGTATAATTAAAAATCACATAAAAAAATTATTTAATAATTCAGTTATAAAAATATTTAAATATTTAATGTTTTATAGTTTTAATTCAAAATCAATAATTCAAAATCAATAATTCAAAATCAATAAATGATATAAAAATATAAAAAAATATAGTCAAGATAATTATATAATTAATAATATATCAAGTGAATTACCAATAATAGAATATAATTATGGATATTTAAATAAATTATTTACAATAAAAGTATTCAAGTATCTAACAAATTTAGCAAATAATTAATTATATTAAAAATATAGATAGTATTGAACATTATATAATATCATATTAAATAAATTTCATAATATGACATTTAATAAAAGTTCTTGTTCACTAAAGGATTTGTTTTATTTTTTGTAGATATAGATTGATTTTCTACCACCAACTTTAGGTTGTGTAGTAGGTTGTGTAGTAGGTTGTGTAGTAGGTTGTGTAGTAGGTTGTGTAGTAGGTTGTGTAGGTGATGGAACTGATGATAAATTCGCAGAATTTGCTGAAGACTGATTATTAGAATTAGGTGATTGAGAATCAATTTTTTCTATTTGTTGATTTTCTACTTTTAACTCATCTTCTAATAAATAATATATTGTTTGTAATAAAATTTTAATAAATTTTTCATGAAAAATTTTGTTCTTAATATCTTTAATATTTTTAATAAAAGCACTACCATATTTTAATCCTAAAAGTAATTTATGAATATTATCATCTTTACCTTTACCTTTAGCACTATTTTCACCACCTATATGGTCTTGTTTTTTACCTGTATGGTCTTGTTTTTCACCTTTATTTTTTAATAAATTATAAAGTATTTTATATAAATTCTGATCTTTATCTACATCATTATTTTTAATTGCTATTGTTTTTTCATTATAAATTTGTAAATATATTTCTTTATCACTAGAAAAGAATTGTTCTTTTTTATCTAAACCGAATAAACTTAATAAACCACCACCATTCTGTTCTTTTTTTTCATTTTCATTTTTATTTTCAAATATTGTACAATTTTTTTTAAAACAAATTTTTATATTATTTACTAAATATTTAATAAATTTATTTTTATGAGGTTTTATAGCAGTTTTAGTTGACACGTTATTCTTTCCTCGAGAATGCACTGTATTACTAGATGCACGTGGTTTTTCTGATGTTGTACTGGGTTTTGCTTGAGTAAGTTCATTAGAGTTTACAGTAGTTTTTATATTAGATTTCACAGTAGTTTCATTTTGTGGTTTTTTTATTGGAAGAGGCGCAGTTGATGCATTATTTGTTCCTGCACTTTGTTTATGATTTACTTGAGAATTTTCTTGAGGACTTTCTTGATCTGATTCATCTTTATCTCGAGATAATTCATAATTTAATATTAATAATAATATATTTTCAAATGTTTTATCATTACCTATCAATTTACTTCGAAGTAGAATATCAGAAATTAATAATTTAATATGTTCAAATTTCTTAGAGTTTTTACCAGATTCAGATGATTTATCTGTAGATTTTGATGAATTATCTGTAGATTTTGATGAATTATTTGTAGATTTTGATGAATTATTTGTAGATTTATTAAATGGATATTTTTTTTCCAAAAACTTAATTTTCTCTTTAAGTTTTGTAATTTTCATATTGGGATTATCTATTTTATTATTAAATATTTCATTTCCTTTACGATTATAAGTATTTATTTTAGTTAAATCAAGATTATATTTTTTTTCGATTTCATTTTTTACTTTCTGTTGCGTTTCTTTTGTTTTTTGTTGCGCTTCTTTTACTTTCTGTTGCGCTTCTTTTCTTAATCGTGTAACTAATTGTTGATTTTCTTTAATAGTTTTATTAACTTCTTTTTCTTTTTCTTTTTCTTCTTTTGTTTTATTTGTAAAGCGAGGTAATTTAGGCATAGAAAATTTAGAGAGAGATAATAAATTATTTTTTGTTTTATATTTTCCAGTAATTTCATTTATTTTTTTGTTTTTTTCATTTTTTATATAGTTTTTAGATTTTTCAATTGTATTTTTAAATTCATTATGAATTACTTTTAATTTTTTTAATTCTTCTTGTTTTATTTTTTTATTACCTAAACTTAATTCTTTACTTAATTTTTTATTTAAATCTGTATCAGCATTTTTTGCATTTTTTAAATGATGTTTTATAGATTCGTTAAATTCCTTATAAAATTGTGGTACATATTCATTTTTATTTTGTTCATAAAATGTATCTTTTTTTTTTTTAAAATGAATTTTAGCTTTTTTACGCATATAATCTATAAATAAATTAACATCAAACGCAACTTGAGCAGGTGTAGGTTCCTTTTTTTTAGGTTTTTCAGATGAATTACCAAGTGATGCACCTGGTAAACCTGGTAAACCTGGTAATCTTGGTGAACCGGGTGAACCCGGTGAACCTGGTGAACTTGATGAACCTGGTGATGCAGATGCAGCAGGTTGTGTAGAAGGTTGTCCAGGTGTTATAGGTTGCCTATATATTGCAGGTTGTCCAGGTATTACAGATTGTTGATTAGTCTGTTGAGATAATTTGTTTTTTTCAGCTTCCTGTTTATTTATTTCTTCAGTACATTGTTTTGTTAAATCTTTCATATTTTCAGCAGGAATAGGTATAGATGATGATGATGTTAGTATATTAATCGATTTAAAAGTATTTGGGCAAGCCGCACCAGGCACAATTATTGGTTCAAGACTCATATTAATTATTATTTAGTTTATTAAAATAAATAAAATAACTAATAAATAAATAAATGACAGTTATATCTGGAATTGAATCTTCAGAATTAAAAACAAGAAAAAGTGAAATCAAATCAGCATTATTATTTAATGATAAAATTGAAGAAAAATTAAATGTTATAATGGTAATTAGTAATCCATGTAGTTTTAAAAAACGTTGGCAACTTGCAAAAAAATTTATAAAACATATGAACGAATTTTCAAATGATATTAATTTATATATTTGTGAATTAATATATGAGAATCAATATTTTCAAATAACTGAAGAAAATAATCCAAATCATTTACAATTAAAAACAAAAGTACCATTATGGCATAAAGAAAATATGATAAATTGTGCAGTTAATAAATTATTACCAAAAGATTGGAAAGCTTTTGCATACATTGATGCTGATTTGGAATTTGAAAATCCTAATTGGGCATCAGATACTTTAAAAATATTAAATGGTTGTAAAGATATTGTACAATTATTTAGTCATTGTATAGATATGGATAAAAATGATAATACAATGTCAATATTTCAAGGTTTTGGATATCAATATGATATTGGTAAAAAATATTGCAATAAAGGATTGGATTATTGGCACCCAGGTTACGCATGGTCCATAACACGTAAAGCTTATGAACGTTTAGGTGGAATATTTGAATATAGTATATTAGGTTCAGGAGATTATAATATAGCTATGGGTTTAATAGGATATGATAAAAATATAAATAATGATAATCACAAATCATATAAAGATAAAATTAAGGAATTAACAAAGAATGCATATAATTTACGTTTAGGATATGTTCCAAATGTTATTAGACATTATTATCATGGAAAGAAAAAGGATAGAAAATATATGGACAGATGGAAAATATTGGTAAAATACCAATATAATCCAGATTTACATGTTACAAAAAATGAAGATGGTATATTAGTACCAACATCTGAATGTCCTCAAGAATTATTAGATGATATATTAAGATATTTCCAAGAAAGAAATGAAGATTCTTAAATAATAAAAATCAAGTAAACTTCATTAATGATTTAAATGATTTAGATGCAGAAGATTTAGAATATTTATTTAATTTATTACATATTCTATGCCATTCAATAGAAGCTTCTTCATTAGTATATCTTTCATACACATTGTTATGACGAGCTTTATATATCCAATTAATAATTAAAAGTAATAATCGTTTATCGTTTTTATCAAGATAATGCAATTCTGAAATTTTATTTGAAAAAAATGTTATAAATATTTCTAAAACACTAATACCCATTGAAAATATATCAATTTTTGGAGAAAAACTTTTATAAAATAAATTATTTAAATCACTATAATTTAAATTTTGTATTTTAGGTATCATTGTATTTATCATATCTTCAATATTTTTAATAGGATGATTTACATATATATCAAACTTTTTATAAGTTTGTGGATATATTAATTGAAGTAATTTATATAATCGAAGATGATTTTGATGTCTTCCATCATATTCAATATGATTAGCAATATAATTAATATCTGAATTATTAATAAATATATTTTTTTCATAAACATAATAAGAATATAATCTATGTTCAGGTGGTTTATAAATATAACGATGTTGTAAATCACTGTAATTACTTTTTTTATATATATTTTTTAAAGGTTCTAATAAACCAAAATCAATTAAAGATGATTTATTTTTTGAATGATTATATACGATATTTAATGGTTTTATATCATGATGACAATAGCCCTTGTTTTTTATTATTATTAAACCATCAATAATAGGTGTTAAACTATTTAATAAATCTAAAAAATTATAATTTTGTATTTTTTGTGAATGAAGACTAATACCTCCATCTGGATAAATTATTTGAGGCCAACTATTAAGCATAGACCATTTATATCCACAACTATTAATATTTTTAATATCTTTTCTAGTTATTTTACAATAATCAATAGGTGATAAAGTAAATTTATTATTTTTATCTATTTCTTTTATTATTTTAGATTCATACCACTCTTTATCTGAATCTGATTTCTCCTTAAATACTTTAGATATAGTATTATTTTTTTGTTTTTTACCAGGACAAGGTATACTAGGTCTAAAAACGCATCCAAATCCACCACTATCAACATATTCTGGTGTTTTAATATTATCAGTCATATCATTATTATTTTATTATATTTTTATTTTTTTGTAATAATATTATTTATATTTATAACTTTCATTTAATGCTTTATTATATCGTTCTTCACTCATAGTCAAAATATTAAATAAATTATGTTTAATATCATTATTTACATTTTGTGCAATTTGTTCTTGTAGTATTTTTTTATTAGTCTTATCTCGATTAATTATATGATTATAATATTGAGAATTAGCATTATTATATTCTTTTAATAATATATTATTAAGTTTTTTATAATCATCTTGTAATGTATTTTGATCTTTTAAAGTTTGTAAATATTGATTATATGACTTATCAGATTTATCAATTGAATTAAATTTTTCTTGTGTAATTAGATACTTATTATATTGATTATTATAATTTTTTTGTGTTTCCATCATAACATTATATTTCTTTATAATATTTTCTTGAAATATTGAGTTATTATCAAAATGTTCTTTTACATTACATATGAAATCACCTTGAATATTATATAAACAATTTTTATACATTTAATATTTAATAATAAATTTTATTATTAACTATAAAATAAATAAAAAATTGATTATATTATAAATTTATATTATATAATTAAATAGATTAATATATTTAATTTTATACAAAAAATGTCTAAACCTGTGGGTCAACAAGTTAACTTTGGAAATGAATTAATTATTAGTAATTTGAATATTTTAAATGATTATTATATGCCAAGTATTGAAGAGATAATTGATGATAATGAACCCAATATATTTGATTATGAATCTGAAGAAGAAGACTGGGATTAAATAAAAATTTGATTATTTTTATAGTAAATATTTTTTTACATATAATAATTATTAATATAATAATTATTAAAATGTTTAAAATATTAACAGATCAAGGCGATTTAATTTATTCTAAAAATTTTATAAAATATACAATAGTTAATGGTTATGATGGTTATGAATATATAATATTACAAGAAAATGGTAAAAATATATTTAAAAAATGCGAAGAAGATCAAGATAAGAATATATTTACAGAAGAAATAATTAAACAAGAGTCTAAAGAGTTTAAAGAGCCTAAAGAGCCTAAAGAGCCTAAAGAGCTTAAAGAGCTTAAAGAGCTTAAAGAGCTTAAAGAGCTCAAAGAGAATAATCAAATAATAAAAAAGAAAATAATAAAAAAATTAATAATAAAATAAAGAAAATAATAAAAAATTAATAATAAAATAAAGAGACAAAAAAATTAAGGAATTATACTATATTCATATTAATTTTATTAAAAATATATTTTTTATTACTATAAAAAACTTTATTATTTATAACCATAATTAATATTTATTAATATTTTAATATATACAAAAATAATTTAAAATTATTAAATCATTAGATATTTAAAAATAATAAAAATATTCTTACATATAATTTATTAAAAAAAATTAATATTTATTACCAGTTTAATAATACAAAATATTCAAGTATATATTGTATTTTGATTTAATAATATTATATACTGACATAAGTAATTAACCTTAATTATTTTGATTTAAAATATTTTTTTAAAATACTACTAAATTTAATAAAATTTGAAATAATCGAGATAATATCTTAATACATTTAAGTAATCATATAAGCTGCAAATTAAACCAATTGTTATTAATCTATTTCAAAAGTAATCATGGCATTTCCATCTGTGACTCAGGCAGTGGCTAAGATTGTTTTAGACTCTAAGATTTTTGCTGTTAATAAGTTGGTAAAATTTTTGGGAACAAAGATGGAGATTGATGAAGATTTTAATGGTTGGATTGAGGAATTTGTTGAGACTTTGAGGATAGAAGAAACAAAGGAAATGAAGGAAACAGTTAAGGAGGCTAAGAAAACATCTAAGAAGATTAAGATTGCAAATGGAGAGATTGAGAAAAAGACTAGAGATCCTACTATATATAATTTATATGTAAAAGAAAATATGTCATATTTTAAGGAGAAGCATTCTGATATTACAGATGGAAGGGTTCTGAGGCGTATGTTGGGAGAAGAATGGAAGAAAGATCCAATGAGTGCATTTTTAACAATGAAAGTTACATCACTCAAGAAGAAAGATAATTCATTGACAGTTCAGGAAGCATATGAGCAAGCAAAGGAAGCATATGAGCAAGAAAAAGAAGCATGGGAGAATGGTGATCATGATATGAATAATGTAAAGCCTAGAAAGACAACAAAATCAAAAGCAACAAAAACGAAGGAAAATGAAACATTAACATCGGTAGTAGAGTCTGATGATGAAAAGCCAAAGGCCAATAAGGATGGAAAGCCAAAGGCCAATAAGGATGGAAAGCCAAAGGCCAATAAAGATGGAAAGCCAAAGGCCAATAAGGATGAAAAGCCAAAGGCCAAGAATGAAGTATTTGAAAAAACAAATGATGTATCAGATGATGAAACTCTTGTTGTAACAGAGGAAGATAAATCTGATAATGATGACTAATTGTAATATTTATTGTTTTACGTTAATAATAATTCTAAAAATTAATATTTTTTTATTTAAAAATTAAAGTATAAAAAACTTTAGAGGCAAAAAAATTAAGGAATTAATCATACTCGCCAATCATTTTTATTTTTAAATATATATTTTGTTACTGTAAAAAATATATTATAGATTAAAAGAATTTATTACCATAATATTTTTTATTATTTTTATATATACAAAAGTAATTTTATAATTTAAAATAATAAAATAATTTACATGTATCTTTATTTAAAAATGTTAAAATTTATTATCAATATAATAATAAAAAGTATTCAAATATAGAGACAAAAGAATTAAGGAATTATACTATATTCAATCTATTATTTTTATTAAAAATATATTTTTTATTATTGTAAAAAACTATATTATTTATTACCATAATTAATATTTATTAATATTTTTATATATACAAAAATAATTTAAAATTATTAAATCATTAGATATTTAAAAAATAAAAATATTCTAAAATATAATTTATTAAAAAAAATTAATATTTATTACCAGTTTAATAATACAAAATATTTCAGTATATATTGTATTTTGATTTAATAATATTATATACTGACATAGGTTATAAACCTTAATTATTTTGCTTCTTTTCTTTATAAATTTTAAATTTAATTTTTACATATTCCAAATTTAATAACATTAAAGAATGAATATGATATACATTGGTTAATCATATCATTTATTTGTTTTTCTTTATCTTGTATTTTATTTACAAAAGTTTGATCCTGTTTTTGAATTTTTTCTGTAAGATCTAAAAAAGGTATAAACATTGATAATTGATCTCCTCTAATACGTGTATTAATATCTTTATAAACAATATTAATATAAAATTCATTACAAGGAACATTAATATTACCAATTGTAATTTCAGGAAAAGTATCACCTCTATTTAATAGTAAATTAATATTCAAAATAGTTTCATTTTCAAGCATTCTATTAAAATTAATAATAAGTTCTGAACTATGAGAAGGTAATTGAGATGATTTATAATCAACAAATTCTTGTCCATTCCAATCAATAATCCTAGCAATAGCCCAACCATCATGAATATTTGCACAATATTTTTTATTAGTATCTGAAAAATTATTATTTCTATCATTAAAATACATAAATGCCTCAATTAAATAAATCAGATTACTTGATGCATTTTTATTAGAATCAATTGGTCTAACTTGAAGATTAGGTACCCATTCAGATGATTCTAAATATGCAAGAAGTTCCAAATGATCATTTGATAATTTTATTTTAGATGATTTAAGCTTATTAATATATGGAATTAGAGAGTCAAGATAATTAATAATTGTATAATAAGACATTTTTTAATTGATTTTTATAAATATAATATTTATTAAGTATTTAATTTAATAGATAAAAATTAAATATCAATTTAATTTTTTTATTATATAAAATTATTTTTATATAGATTTTATTATATAAAAATTTAATCTTATGTTTTTATTATAAAATGGAAAATAATGATTTAATTGTTTTTACAGATGGAAGTACTATTAATAATGGAAAAAAAAATGCTAAAGCTGGTTTTGGAGTTTATTGGCCATATTTAAATCATTTATCTGGATCTTATACTTTACCAAATAATGAAGTACAAACTAATAATAGAGCAGAATATAGAGCATGTATTCAAGCTTTAAAGCAAGCAGACGAAATAGATCCTAATAGAAATAAAAAATTAATTATTTACTCTGATAGCATGTTATTAATTAATTCAATGACAAAATGGATTTATACTTGGCGTAAGAATAATTGGAAAAAAGCAGATAAAAATCCTGTACTTAATCAAGATTTATTAGAAATACTATCTAGTTATATAATAGGATCAACGAAAATAAGAAATATTAATTGGATTCATGTTCAGTCACATACAGGAAATACAGATTGGATTAGTGTTCAAAACGATATAGTTGATAAATTAGCTAAAGATGGTGCTAATAAATCAGAAGGATATATAATAGAAAAAAAAGAAAATATTAAAAATTATCGTAATATTGAAGATTATTTTATTAAACAAATATAGTTAAAATTATAACTATAGTTTAAATAATATAAATAATTTAACATTATATATATTGTAATTTATCTTCATAAGAATTTGCTATTTTCATTAATTTTTTATTTACATATTTTAAAATTTTAAAATTTTTTTATTTAAGTATATCGTAAAAAATTATCAAAAAATAAAATATTATAAAAAATTCAGACAAAGAAGAAGCATGACAAATGTAATCAAATATATAAATTATTTATATAATTAGATTTATAAATTAAATTATATAAATAATTTAATTATATAATTAAATCAATAAATTTAGAATAATAAATAAATATTTTATAAAAAATATATTAAAATTAATTTTTTAAAATTTCTATTAAATAAAAAAAAAATTGAATAGACTATTTTATTATTTGATTTACAAGCAATCAGCAAATACAATCAATCAATTCAGAAAATCTATCACTCATGGATTATTTCAATTATATCAACTATTCATCCGATTTCATCGATATGAGTTACATGCCACCAACTTGGATGTTGTATAATGAGTATGTTCTTCCACATCCAGAGCACATGATCAACCTTAGTTTGGATATTGAAAATATTATGTGTAAATCTAATTGTTCATACATATGGTATAATAGTAATCGTAATGTTATGGAACTATGGGCTGAAGAAGAACTGTCATTATATTTGGCATGGAATCTTATTGATCAGGAAATTAAGAAACTCTCAAATTTTACAGTTGTGAAGAAGATTATTTCATGGGCAGATGATGTTGAAAATGCATCTGATGATGATTTCTATATCTCTATTGATCAATAAAATTAAAAATATTAAAAAACAGAAAATATAAAAAAACAGAAAATATAAAATACAAAAAAATTTGTATATATAAAGGTGTAAATATTTTTTATTTGAATTTCACAAAACATTGTGTATATAAATGCAATTTTTAAATATTTCATTTTTTATTTTTTACATCTCTTTATAAAATTAAATCAACAGTATTTCATATACTTAAGTAAATAAATTATGGAACACTTAAAAATTTTAAGTTTACAATATTTATTTATTTTAAGTATATAGAGTTAGCATATTGTTTATCTTCTCCCCGATAGGTCTCACCCTCGCTACGTTGATGCCTTCATATTCAATTAGAAATGTATTATCAATAACGTCAAAATAATATTGAATATTATCAATATATAATTTATTATTAATGATTTTACATAAATTCATTAATGAATAAATATAAATTGTTTTAAATAAACATAATTTAATTTAAATAAAAATAATTTAATGATCGAACATAAATAAATAAAAATTTGAATTTTAATGAATGTAAATAATATATAAAGTATTAAAATGTCATCAATTCATCTTCGTAACTATGGATACTCTTGTAAATCAAATACAATAGCTCGTCGGCTATCATTATTAAAAGCAATAAAGTCTAATAATATACAAATCGTACATGATAGATTAACAACAATAATAAACTATGGTAATCCAAAAGATGAGATGATTGATGATTTAAAATGGATTAAAGAATTAATATCAACTAATAAATTAAATGAAAGAGAATCAATAGAATTGAAAAAAATAGAAAGTCATAAGAAAAAAACATTAATGTATAAAATTAATAAAATAACACATAATATATATTTTAATTATATTAAATGTTTTAAAAAATAATTTTTTATATTACATATAAATTATAAAAATTTGATTAATATATAAAATATTTTATATTCATACAATTACAAAATATACACATAAAAAAATACAATTATGGAGTATTCATATGATTATTTGGATATTAACATTTCACCACGTGAAAGAAAGACAAAAGCAGATGTTATGACAGTATATATGGCAATTAAATGTGGAAAGTCATCAAAGAATCATAAATTACATATTAAGAGCAAAAGAGTTGATCATACAAAATCAGATGAGGTGAAAAAAATATCCAAAGTAATTCGTAATCGTGTATAAGATTTTAATTTGAATATTATATGTTATAATAATTTATATTATTTTTTATTTAAATTATTTAAATAAAAAATATTTAATTTTTTTAATTTTTTAAAATTAAATATATTATTATATACAAATAATGAATAATATAAGTGTAAATGAGTTTGGATATGACATAATGCAAAATAATCCACAATTATCAGGACTAATGTCAGTATTAGAAAATAATCCACAATTATCAGGAATAATATTATCAGAATTACAAAATAATCCACAATTATTAGGAATAATGCAAAATAATCCACAATTATCAGGAATAATATTATCAGAATTACAAAATAATCCAAAATTTTTAGAAATAATGCAAAATAATCAACAATTATCAGGAATATTATTAGAATTACAAAATAATCCAAATTTTTTAGAAATAATACAAAGTAATCCAAAATTATCAGAAATATTTTCAGAATTACAAAATAATCCAAAATTTTTAGAAATAATACAAAATAATCCACAATTATCAATAATATTTTCAGAATTACAAAATAATCCAAAATTTTTAGAAATAATGCAAAATAATCCACAATTATCAAAAATATTTTCAGAATTACAAAATAATCCACAATTATCAATAATATTATCAGAATTAAAAAATAATCCAAAATTTTTAGAAATAATGCAAAATAATCCACAATTATCAAAAATATTTTCAGAATTACAAAATAATCCAAATTTTCTAGAAATAATACAAAATAATCCACAATTATCAGAAATAATATTATCAGAATTACAAAATAATCCACAATTATCAGAAATATTATCAGAATTACAAAATAATCCAAATTTTTTAGAAATAATAAAACAATCAAACAATTTGTATTCAAATACCAATAAACAAAAAATATATAAAGATTATTCTAAAAAAATAACAAATGATATAATATTAATAAATTTTTTTTATGATATACCAGAGAAAAATATAGCAATTTTAGCATTTATATTATTAACAATGGTAACAATATTATGTGTAATAAAAATAATAATATTTAAATGCTGGTATATGTTATTAGTACCATTGACAAGCATTTTAATATGTATAGGATATTTATATAGAATATCCATAATATCAAATCCAAAAATTGAATCATTTATAAAAAAACCATTATCATCATTTACAATAATGAATATATTAATAATAGTACCACCATTATTATTAGCAGCAACAAATTATATATGTATATCAAATATATTTAGAAGTGCAAATTTTATGACATTTATGCCATTAATATTTATAATAGTAGATGTATTATGTTTATTAATACAAACATATGGATGTATTAAATTAAATAATACAAAAAATTTAAATAATACAAAAAATTTAAATACAGGATTAAATATAATATTAATAGGTATGTTTTTAGCAATATTATTAAATATAATTGTAATTATAATTTTATTTTATACATATACTATCATACAAGGTGTTCCAATAGAAATATGGATATGTTTAATAAGTACATTAATATTATTATTAATAAGAAATATTTTTCGTTTTATAGAATTTTTGCAAAATAAAAAGAGTATACCAGGATATTTATATTCTCACGAGATATATCAATATATATTTGATTATTTGATAATATTTATATGTTTAGTATTATATACAGTATTCAGTTATTGTATGTAAAATAATTAACTAATATAAGACAATAATATAAAATAATTATGAGAATTAAGGAATTATACCATTTTAATAAAAAATAATATACCTGTATTTTTATAAAAAACTGTTAATATTTATTAGCAATACAATAATACAAATTATAGAGTATATATAGTATACATAAATATATAATAAAGCTTATTTTATTATAGATCAAAAGAATTTATTTTTAATACTAATAATAATAAAAAATATTATCATTTATAATTTCAAAGACGATTAAATTAGATAAAAAGAATTAAGGAATTATACTATATTCTTTAATTATTTTGTTTCATTAAAATAATTTTTAAATTAAATAATAATGAAATAAATAAGTTTAAAATAGATAGAGAAATAGTTTATGAATTATCAAATATTTTTAAAGATATATTAGAAGATTGTGAAGATAATAAATTAATATTTATAATAGAAAATGAAAAAGAAGCGGAATATATTGAAAAAATATTAAAAGATAAAGAAATATTAAAAGAAGAGATAGATAATGTATTAGATATAGCTTATAAATATAATGTAGAAAAGTATATATATTATTGTATAAAAAATTATGATGAAAATTTAGATATGATTAAGTTGAAAAAATTAGAAAATATAATGTTTTCTTTAGGTTGTAGAAATATATATTTATTAGAAGATAATGAAGAATTAGAAGATGAAGTAATAGAATGTATAGATACATTAAAATATAAATTATATGATACAATATATAATTTAAATAAATATTCTCAAGAAATGATTGTAAATATAAAAAGTAAAGTAGAAATAAATTGGTGGAGAGATTTATTATATTATATAAGTGATGATGAAGATATGGATAAAAAATTAATAATTATAAATGAAGTAATAAATGTATATGAAGAAGACATAAATATTGAAGAATTATTAGAAATATTGGAATATATAGATATATCAAAATTATCAAAATATTTTAGAGAGAAATTATTTATTTTTGTAAAATCATTAAAAGATGATGAATTAAAAATGGGAGCATTAGAATATATATTTATTAAATTAAATAACTTAATAAATATAGGATTTATATCTAGTAATATTATAGAAAAAGAATTAGAATATATATTAAATAAACCAGATATAATAAAATTAAAATCAAAATATTGTTGGTTAAATTTTAATATAGAAAATGATAATGGAAGATTAATAATAGAAAAAGAGTGTTTTGAATATAATAAAAGATATAATAATAAAAAAAGCTATAAAATAGAAGATGAAACAATATTATTAACTATAAATGTAAAAATTGTAGATGGTGATAATATAATTTATAATGAAGTAAAAGAAAGTTTAAGTAACATGTTTAAATCAGACAATATAGAATTTAATATAAAAGATTTTATAGAAGAAGATAAACTATATAAAATAAGAATTGAGATAAATTAATATAATAAAATTTGATTATATAATAAATTATTTTTATTAATATAAAAATAATTTTAGTAAAAAGGATATGAGTATACTAATAACAGACAGTAAAGTAATAGATTTTTTCATTAGAAATCCATCAATAGATCCGAATGTATTAATGGTAAATATGATAGATTTATATGATTTTGTATTAAAATCAATGAGTAATGTAAATGTAGATCAAATATTAAAATATATTTTAGAAAATAATTTAAAAGTGGATACATTAAAAAAAGAATTGGAAACAAATAAAGAAATAGATAAATTAAATAATGATTCTTTACAAAATGAATTAAGAAATATGAAAGATATTCTTCAAAAATTAAATAATGATATAAATTCAAGTATACAATTAAAGATAATAGATTTAAAATCAAGTTATATTGAAGAAATAAAAAATATAATAAATAATCCAAATAGTGATAAAAGAATAATAGAAGAGATAATAAATAATAATAAATTATTAATTGCTTCAATAAATAATATAATAAAAGAAGAAAGATTAAATGATAATAAAGGAATAGATATTTTATTAAAAGATTTACAAAGAGATTTAAATAATGAGACACAAAAGATAATAGAAAATGATAAAAGTACATTAAATAATATTCAATTACAATTATATACTATAATTTCATCAAGTGAAGCAAGATTAACAAAACAATTAGATGAATTGAGAGATAATAATAATAATTCAATAACTTTAAATAATCAAGTAAATATATTATTAGATAAATTTAATAATTCAAGTCAGAAGGGAATAATGAGTGAAAATATTCTATCAAAATTATTAATAAAATTATATAGTTCATCAGATATAACAGATACATCAGGAATACCTCATAGTTGTGATATAAAATTAAGTAGATTAGGAAAAGTAGATATATTATTTGAAAATAAAAATTATACAAGAAATGTTCATATAGATGAAGTAAAAAAGTTTCAAGATGATATTAAACAACATAATACCTGTGGTATAATGTTATCACAGCAATCAGGTATTACACATAAACCAAATTTTCATATAGATATATATAATAATAATATTCTATTATATTTACATAATGTAGAATATAATGGTGAAAAAATAAAATTAGCTGTGGATATAATAGATCATTTATATAATATATTAGAAAAAATAAAATTAAATGGATTATCAGGACAAGAAAATAGTAATATTATAATAAAACCAGAAACGGTAAATATAATAAATCAAGAATATCAAAATTTTATAAAAAAGAGAGAAGATTTAATAGAATTTATTAGAAATAATAGTAATGAATCAATAACAAAAATAAAACAAATGGAATTTCCCCAATTAATTAATATTCTATCAATAAACAATAATATTAAATCAATAACAAATAAATTTAATTGTAAAGTATGTAAAAAATTTGGAGGAGAAACTAGGAAAGAATTAAATGAACATAAAAAAACTTGTAAATAAAAATTATATAAAAAAATTGAAAAGCTTTATAGATTATTTATTATATAATAAGATGAATAATCCTAAATCTAAAGAGTTTAAAGCAATTGCAATGAGAAATGTAGTTGATGTTATAAAAAAGATTACAATTGAAGCAAAAGAAGATGAAAGTTTAACTAGATTTAAACAATGTAGTTTTGGAATGAATAATTTGTTAACAAAAGTTAAAGAAGACTTTGATGAAGACTTTGTATATCATGCAATACTTTATGCTAATAAAGAATTAGGATTTACACCATTTCCATTACATACAAAATGGGTACAATTAATGCTAAAGAATGGATGTGAAATAAATAATGTTGAAAAAGTAATGAGTTATGATATTGAATAATATTACTATAATTGGTTATAAAAATTAAATTTATATTATATTTAATTTTTTAATAATTTTTTTCTTAACAATTGGTTTTTCAATAATAGTTTCATCATTTTTAATATTTGTATTTATGTTTTCATTCATTTGATTTATATATTCATTAAATGTATCTTGAATAAATATATACAATTTATCTTTTTCGACTTTTTCATTACATGGAATATTTATTTTTTGTTGAAATTGTTTAAATGTTAAATTTTTATCAATTTTGAATGGTATACAATTTACACAAAGTTCTTTTGGAATATATTTATTTAATTTTTCTTTTTGTAAATTTATAAATAATTTTTTAATATTATTTGTATTATTTAATTCAAATAATAAATTAACTAATTGATTAAATATTTGTTCATTTTTTTGAAAAATAGAAGGAGTCCAAAATTGAATATTTTTATACATAAAATTATGATCAATATATGCTAATGGATATCTTGAAATGTAATTATAAAAGTCAATATTATTTTTAATATAAGGTATTACTTCATCATTAATTTCTTCTTCATCAAATTCTTCATTATTATTATTTTCATTAACTTCTTCTTTATCATTATTATTATTTTCATTAATTTCTTGTAAAATATTTTTAATTTTTTCATATTCTTCTTCACCACTTAATACATATGGTAATATTTTTTGAACTGCATAAAAACGATTTACTCAAAAAATGGAATTAAATGGGTATCCATCAAGTGAATGTAAAAAAGCAATATTTAGAAATAAAAGAGTATTTATAGGAATAAAATTTAAAGAAAATATATTAAAAGATGAGTTAGATATTTAAAATTCAAAAAGGGACTTAATGGTCAGAAAGGTACATGGGGTACGTAAAAACATAAATTTGTATAGATATTTTATTTTATGTGAAAAATCATGTTTTTACGTACCCCACGTACCCCATTTTTATTTACCTCCATATTTTTAATAAATTAATTTTATAAAAAAATAAAAATACTATATATGGTAATAAAATGTTATAACAATGTTAAAATAAATATTTATCAAGGTAAATATTATATAAAAAAATATATAATTCTAAGCGTAGACAGTCCGCTAATGCTTTGGAATCATTATGTGCAGACCTATTATTAAAGTTTACAGCGCATAGGTAATCATATCGTATAGTGTTTTGGACCCACATAGATCATATTATGGTATCTAAAGATTATAACTTGGAACTCTTTAAAACTAAAACTATTAATTATTATAAAAAATTAATAGAAGGTCAGAAAATATTAAATATCGTTATAAATGATGAAAAAATCATAAAACTTAAAACTGATAATGAAATAATTTTAGAGTCTAAAGATATGGAAAATAATATAAAAATTTATTTAGAAAATTTATCTAAAGATAAATATAATGAAATTATAAATATTTTTAATATTAAAAAGAGTTATGGAGTCCAAAAAGACACAATAGAAAGTCCAAAGAAACTTTATGAATTTGTAAAACAAATTATGAATATAGGATTTAATATAAATGTAGGAACTAAATCTAGAGGTACTCAAGATAAAAAGAAGACAAGTTTTAATAATATTAAGCGATATATAAATATTAAAACATACAAAGAATTATTAGGTAAATATAATCCAATAAATTTTACAATAAATATAAATAATTATAGTATATCAGAGGAAGAATTCTAAAAATGACACCCCCATCATTTTGGTTCGTGAAAAAAAGACAAAGAAAACATAAAAAATCTTAAATAATTATATTTAAGGACTGGGGTGCAAAGAATCTGTCAATTCTATAGTTTATTATAATAATTAAAGAAATGGAAGATTCTTTGCACCCCAGTCCTTAAATTTATTAATTTATAATTTTTATATATTCTAATGTCCTTAATTAGTAATAAGAAAAGAATAATCCAAATATAAAATGAGAATTAGATATTTGAGTCAAAAGGGAACTGGGCGGTGGGGCATTTACTTTTGCTAGATTTTGAAGTTTTATAAAAAAAATTTAAAAAATGGAAAAAGTATGAAAAGTAAATGCCCCACCGCCCCAGATATGTTTACCTTCATAAATTTATTTTAATAAAATATATGAAAAATATAATACCATATATGATGTAAAAAAAATTCTATGCGTAGGCAGTCGCTACGCTCCAGCCACGAGGGCGCTTCGCGCCTGCGCGATCGTGTTTTTGGACCCCGTATACCATAATATGGTCTATATTATGATGGAATATTTGTTTAATATTTTAGTCAGATTTTACTAATTTTTCACCAGGATATATTTGCCAGTTATTTTTGAATCGTTGAATTGTTGTTAATGGAACATTATGCATAGATTTAAATTGTGATGTCACATGAATGATAGACACTTTTACATTATTTTTATCTATCAATTTAATGTAATCTTGAATTTGTGAGATATTAATGAAAGTATTTGCAACAACAACATTATTTCCTTCTTGTAAATTTTTAATCATCTGATCCTTACACCAAGAATGTGCAGCAACAATTTTTGACATATCAAAAACGTATTCACCATTAGGTTGTGTATGATACATATCAGCATCAAGGTAAACATAAGTTGGAAAATATTTTTTAGCATACGTTGTTTTTCCAGCTCCAGGTAATCCTCTGATAATAACAAGTTCAGTATTAATAATATCTATTATTTTATTTGACTTTTTATCAACATCCTTAGTATTAGTCTTAATTTCTTCTGTTTCATCATTTTGTAATAGATCTGAAAACTCTGTAAAAAATGATGTAAAATCATCATCAAATTCCATCTTTGTTTCTAAAAATGTTACTAAGTCTTTTATAACAGATAACTTGGCATTTAAGACAATCTTATCCACTTCATTATATACTGTTGAGAATAACATTTTTCTTAAAATATTTTAATATTTAAGTATTTAGATTAGAAATTTCACTTTTGAGCTTGTTTGAATTAATTTTATATATTAAAATGTTTTTAAATGTTTTTAAATATGTTTTAAATTTTAAAACATTGAAATTGTTAAAAAAAATGAAACATATTTAAAAACATTTTAATATATAAAATATAAATGATTGAATTGGCAGAATCATCAAAAAAAACATATAAAATAATTATGAAAACATTAACGGATGAAGTAATAAAAAAAGATTTTGATTATATAATAACACATAGTGACGAAGTAATAAAAAAAATAAGAGAATTTAAAAAAGATGGAGTATTATATTCAGAAAATTATGTAAAAAATATATTATGTACAATATTATCAGAAATAAATCATAAATATAATATATCTAAATATGATTATGAAAATTTACCAAATAATATAATAGAACATTATAAAAATTATAATGAATATTATAAATATTATGATACTATATTGGATGAGAAAAAACATGAAATGAGTGAAAAACAGCTAAATGGGTATATACCTTTAGAAGAAATAATTAAAAAAAGGGATGAATTAGAAGAAAAAGATGCAGGTGGTAAAGAACATTTATTACTGTCATTATATACATATATAGATCCAATAAGGCAAGATTATAATAATGTAGAAATTTTTCTAAATGATGAAAAACCAGATGAAGAAAGATTAAAAAATAATTATTTAATTATTTCAGAAAAAGAAGTAAAATTACATTTAAATAAATATAAAACATCAAATAAATTACATGAAACAATAATAGATATTCCAGAAAAATTAAAAGAAATTATAGTTTTATCTTTAAATAAATATCCAAGAAAATATTTATTTGTAAATAATAAAAATCAACCTTATGAAAAGCAAAGCTATATTACAACAGTTAATCGTTTATTAAATAATTTATTTAATAAACCTGGGTTTACTATATCATTATTACGTATTATAAATGTATCAAATTCTAAAATAAATGAAATGACAGCAGAAGAAAGAATAAAAAAGGCAAAAAACATGTGTCATAGTACTATGACGCAAAATAAATATAATAAAAAATTACCTAAAAAAGAAATAGACGGAATAGAAAAAAAAGAAATATGCGAAAATAATATAATAGATAATGAATTGGCTGAAAATGTAAAACCAACAAATATTAATGAATTAAATATAATTAATGAATTAAAAACTAATGATTTAGATAATAAAAATAAAAATGATAAAAAAATAGGATTTGAAGAATTTATATTAAAATTAGAAAAATTTAAAAAATTAGCTATTGAATTAAATATTGATATATCACAAATATATATAAAAATGTAAAATTTATATAAAATATTACTACAGTATGTATATTTTGGCAGTATTTAATAAAAAATTTTTATTAAATATTATATAATATAAAAAATGTTTTAAAAATAAAAAATGTTTTAAAAATAAAAAATGTTTTAAAAAATAAAAAATGT
>Ga0209358_10000994_pt1 | contig 23488 bp, 22 predicted proteins | sample LauGreFa1BDMLBSN_2_FD_187574 | JGI IMG/M metagenome (GOLD analysis project Ga0209358, IMG submission 187574) | Freshwater lake microbial communities from Lake Michigan, USA - Fa13.BD.MLB.SN (SPAdes) (version 2) | ecosystem: Environmental > Aquatic > Freshwater > Lake | place: Lake Michigan, USA...
ATAATGCTGGCGAGTCCTTCCTTGCGAATCTTTTTAGGCTGTAGGCAACCGCATCCATCTTCAGTATCTTCGCCACAGCGCTTCACTTTGCTTGCTAAAGGAAACACGTACTTCCATCGCGCATCGCCAACCAACTTTAAAGCCTGTTTATATTTTTCCTTACTGATGAGCAACTTACTGCATTTGAAACATACGCAACGCAAAATTTTTTGTATGGTGCTTAAATATTGTATGTAAAAGACGGGCCTAGCCAACTCAATATGTCCAAAATATCCGGGAGTTTGCATATAATCTAACCCGTCCGTTGGACAAATGAGCCCTGGCTCGAGGACGCCCATGCGAGGGTCAAAGAGTCCACCGATCACTGGCTTGTTGTTAATATATGTATCGCGACTCGTAATTTCTGCAACGGAACCTTTACGAATCTCATCTGGCGATAATATACTAAACTGGATGCCAATAATCTTTGAACTAGTTTGTTGCGTTTCCATCTTGGACATCTCCTTATAATACAATAATATATTTAGATTCTTTCCGATCAATTTTTATTTTAATTGTTTAGTTAATATAGTAGAATAGATGGCTTCTGCAGCTTCTAACTTTCCTGAACCAATTCGTTTGACTTGCGCAGAAATATCTTCATCTGGTGTAGGAAATACATTAGAATTTATAAGAGGAGACTATAAATATATAGTTCGTGTACCGGTAGGTTCAAGTATAAACAGAGAATATATAGATAAAATATCCCCACTACTAACATTGTGGGAATTACCCGGCGCGGAGCCAGGAGTGTATACATGGTTATTACTTGATTTTGGCAACGAACGCTCAAAACAAATTGTGGTAAAACAAAATATAAATGTCACTGAACTAGCAACAAAACACACTGATATATTAAAAGATATATGTTTAAACAAACAACAAACAGACGAACGTCGGCAAGCTCCGCTTCCACTTGAAAGCACGATTCGTGTTTATTTTGGTGGCGAACTTTCTAAATCACTCGATGCAAGAACCGGGCGCGTTCAATATATAATAAATTTGTTATCCGGAACATATTCAAGCGAACAAGTAAATTCCGTAGATTTTTCTCCTGAAATTGAAGAAGAATTAAAACAAATGTTTCGAATTGGTATATGTAATGGTAACACGCAATGCCCACCCTTCGACATTGTCATCGCAAGAACAACCCAGACTTTAATAAGAGCAAATATGGGAGGTGATCGTGAATTCGACAATTCCATGAGGGAATATAATGTTGCAGGTACAAGCATATATAGATTTGATAAAAACGACATAAACTCATCTAATCGCGCGAGTGTTTTAGCTCCAGCAAAATATAGTGTGAGAAAGGACATATTAGACAGAACATATGAACGCCTAGGAAAATCGACCAATGACGACGACTATAAACGCGCGCTAGCTAAATTAGACGCAGAGTGGAAACCATTTACACCAACTGACTTGGAACTATTCCGTATGCGTGTGGGAGGCAGAAAATCCCGGAAAACACGTAAAACACGCAGACCCCGTAAAAGACGCAGAACACGCAAATCTCGCAGACCCCGAAAAACACGCAGATCCCGCAAATAATTTATACCTATAATATAAATGGGACTAATACAACATACTGCAGGGCTCTCATTGTTTATACAAATAATTACTGCCGTGATTGACTACTATGCGCTATCTTTACCCACAATATCACCAGACCTTAAATTGTTGCACGACCTACTTTTACTTGAATTTATAGTTCAAATAGTAGAGGGGTCATTCTATGTCTGGCTCGTATTCGCTATATCTAGCGTCGCAAACATTACACTTAATCGATATTGGGACTGGTTCATTACTACGCCGACCATGTTAATTACATTTTCAACTTTTTTGATTTATTTAAGGTTCAAGGAAAACGGCGTGACCGACATGCCGTCATTTACAAGCATTATAAGCGAAAACTTCAATACATACTCGGCGATAGTTTTATTGAACGCAACCATGTTAGTATTTGGATATTTAGGGGAACTCAAGAAAATATCATTGTTTACATCTGTCTTTGGAGGATTTGTGCCCTTTTTCATCATGTTTTATATAATTTATGAAAATTTTGCAAAATATACTGATTTGGGCACCACGATGTTTTGGTATTTTTTTATTGTTTGGGGGTTATACGGGGTCGCCGCATGTTTATCCTACAACTTAAAGAACATATCCTATAATATTTTAGACTTGTTCGCAAAGAACTTTTTCGGATTGTTCTTGGCTTATATATTGTATTCCAGTTATACAAAGTAAATTTACATGAGTTGTTCAAAAAAAAATGATTTAGAATTATGATTATTATTTGTATATATAGTTAATAATCATGGCGAGAGAGATTCAAATCAAGCGTACTAAGAAGGTAAAGGAGCCCGTCCAAAAGAAAAAGAAGGTGGAAAGTTCTGACAGCGAGGGGGATAATGGGTCGAATGACGACGATGACGAGGATGAGATGGATGAGACTGAATACAGAAAGTTTTTAAGTAAGATATTTCCATCTAAGCACCTTGACAAGAAGATTGCTGCTGGAACCAGATTGAAGAAAAAGATTCAGGAGTTGGAAGAGGGTGAAGAGGAGGAAGAAGAAGAAGAAGAGGAAGAGGAAGAGGAAGAGGCAGAGGTGAAAAAGCGCCCACGTAAAAAGGATTCCAAGAAAAAGAAGGTAAGTAAAAAGAAGCAGGTAGTTGAGAGTGAGTCTGACGAAGATGAGGAGGAGGCAGATGACGATGAGGAGGATGATGATGAAGATGATGATGATGCCTCGCCCACTTCCAAGAGTGCAAAGAATTTTAATATCATATTTACGATTGGTAATGGCGGTGGCGAGTACGAAGATGATGAGGAGGGCGAGTGGGAAGATTATGATGAGGACGAGGATGATTCCGATTATATGGAAGAAACCGAAGACGAAGATGAAGATGTATCCGATTCCGATACCGAAGACGACGATGAGGCGGAAGAGGCAGAGGAGGAGGAAGAAGAAAATGTCGTCATTAAAAACAAAAAGACCGCCAAGCAGAGTAAGAAATCTGGCGCAGTTCATAAGGAGGCTTCTGTGGTGGATTCTGCGGCTGCTACCGATGTTGCTGCAAAACCTTCAAACAATAGCACTGAATTCATGAATCAGATGAAGGAGCTTTATGAAAAGAACAAAAGCAACGCCATGGCAAAGGAATGCCTCAAGATATGCGAACAAAACATCAAAAAGATTGAAAAGAAGGAGGAGAAAAAGAACGTGAAGCGCCAAGCTAAAAACACGCGAATCTTCCGCAAGATCGTAAAGGACAAGAATACGATGAACGATTTTGAGTTCTTCAACAAGTTGCAAGTTGAAGAACAAAAGAAGATTATCAAGGAGCTTCGCGAAATCAACAAGATTACGCGCATTGAGAAGCCATATCGTCTTACGTTGCTTGAATCAGACATGCCAGTGTTATTTAAGGGCGCCGCTATGAAAAAGATTAATTCGTTGCGATACATGGAGCCTGGTTCCGGCGAATATTACAAAATCAAGAATTGGGTAGATACATTCATGCGCATCCCATTTGGAAAGTATCAGACGTTGCCGGTTAACATTGATAATGGTGTTGAGCAATGTCATGATTTCATGGAGAACGCCAAGAAGACACTCGACACGGCAGTATATGGTCTCAATGAAGCAAAAATGCAAATCATGCAAATGATGGGACAATTGATTACAAATCCATCAAGTATCGGAACGGCCATCGCGATTCAGGGTCCGATGGGTACAGGGAAAACCAGTCTAGTAAAGGAAGGAATTAGTAAAATCCTCAACCGACCCTTTGCGTTTATTGCGCTTGGTGGTGCAACAGATAGTAGTTTCTTGGAGGGACACTCGTATACTTATGAGGGCAGCACTTGGGGCAAAATCGTGCAAATCCTTGTGGACAGCAAGTGCATGAATCCAGTCATATATTTCGACGAGCTTGATAAAATCAGCGATACGCCAAAGGGCGAGGAGATTGCGGGTATTCTGACCCACTTGACCGACACGTCGCAGAATAGCCAATATCACGACAAGTATTTTGCAGAGGTCGATTTTGATTTGAGCAAGTGCCTCTTCATCTTTAGTTATAACGACGAGTCAAAAGTGAATCCCATTTTGCGCGACAGAATGTATAGAATTCATACCAAGGGATATGATAAAAAACAGAAGACCATTATCTCCAATAACCATCTCCTGCCGAAGATTCGCGAGCAAGTAAAGTTTAATGACGGCGATATTATTATTCCTGACGAAACACTTCACTACATTATGGAAAATCATTGCAACAAGGAGGATGGTGTTAGAAATATGAAGAGATGTCTAGAAATCATCTACACCAAGTTGAACCTTTACAGATTAATGAAACCAGGTACCAATCTGTTTGAAGAGAGCATGACGCTCAAGGTGGAGTTTCCGTTCAAAGTAACAACGGACATAGTTGACAAGCTGATTACCAAGGAAAAGGAGGATAGCACATCATTTCGCGGAATGTATGTTTAAGCATGGCGCGTATCAAATTATTCAAACAAATATTCAAAAACATTCAAAAAACAAAAAATAATATTATTAATCTATTATATAATGGCAGCAATGGATTTTAGTCGTTTTTGCACACCCGCACAATTGTATTTGATTTTAGCAGGAATCAGCTTACTCACTGCTTTTTTCAACAATTTCCAGGTAATTACTTTGGTCGTGAATAGTATCTTCGTTTTACTCTGGGGATGGATTTTGAACTGGTTGTGTTCCAAGGGGCTTAAGGCTATTTCTTGGATATTAGTCTTGCTTCCTTTTATTCTCTTCTTCTTCACCTTTTTCTTTGCAAAGGACATTATCTCTAATGCCGCTCACGCAGAGGGATTTTGCACTGCAGATGATGTCTCTAAGATTGACACCGCCTTCAGCGCTTTACAGAGTTCGATGCAAAATAGACCTCAACAATCCGAAATCGATACTGCATTAATGACGTTTAAAACTACTTTGGATAGTATTACCACTGAAGCTAAGACTGCTGCAGCATCAATGCCGGCGATGGGGGCAACTAGTGTAAAGGAATGAGCAAAAGATATGGGCGAGAGGTGTGATTCTAGTAGTCCAGGTTGTAGATAAATCATAACAAATAACAAATATATAATATCAAACAATAAATGATATTATATTTCAACCAACCACAACAACAATTTAGTATTCAGAGTAAGGAACATTGTTTCCACCACGAGAGATCAAGTAGTTATATTGGTTGGTAGTCATGCAAGCGCAACCGCTTCCGTTGGAATAGGCATTCGGGCAGCACTCAGGCTTAAACGGCGTATTTGCAAACATGGACAATTGTCCCTCAGGCAAAGGGATTTGTTGAGGCGCGCGATTTAATATATTCGCGACACCAGGGTTCAAGGGCTGTCCAGGGGTAACCACCAAATTGGGCGTAAACCAGCTGTCTGTATTTACAGGAGTATTATGGTCCAAGCTATACATGGCAGATTGTCCATTATTCGAACTTGCACCAAAGAATCCTTCTACATTGGAATATCCTAAACTGGATGCCATTTTTCCGGGTATGCTACTAGAGCAAGACATGCACGTGTGTCCAAACATTAAAAATAATATTATACCTACCGCAATGATGATTTCTAACCTAAATTTTATTCCTCCTACAGATATCTCCATGTTATACATATTTAATAGATAATAATTTTAATCGTGTTTATTCTAAATACGCGAATCGACGTAATCATTATAATCACTCACCTTCTTTCCGCCAACATAAAAATAACCTTTATTTGTCAATAAATGATATACGAAATCAGTGTTTTTTGCTAAATTATTAGGGTTGTATATATTTGCAGTATTTTTAATCCGAGTTTTATCAATTTTCACTATACCGCGCACAACGACTCCATCTGGAAGTCTAAGACAAACCCGCATTTTATTGATTGGCATTGTGTCGCCCGATTCCAAGAGAATTTCAACATCTTCCTCAAACCCCCCATCATAGTATTCGTGTATATAATCTAATGACGTTGGAACCACACCATGCTCATTTTCATATGTCTTGTCTAAAACCGCTTTGACATCGTCATATATTTCGTCCCAGTCAACAAAGAGCATATTCTTTATCGTGAATTGTTTTGTCGTGGTATTCATGCAATAAATATGTGGTTCATTGTAGCAGTCTAGTAGCTTTGCCTGAGGATGGTCGCAGACAAAAACCCATCTGTCGTTATGCCTTACGGCATGTCTGGCGCTGACTATAACTCCGTTCAAGTTGTACATCTTCACCCCTCGCGCATCCAATATTAATGTAGCCGTTACTATACCACCATCGCTTAACACGTCGCCTACACATACATCGCAAAATGGTTTGATTGTCTTGTCAAGCAATACTACAGGTGTATCTTTATCAAAACACAAACGCGGCACATCAGGTAATCCAGGTATGACCCCCACTTGTTGAATCCCTAAATTAATTTGCAAAAAGGCAATGATAAACAATAACAGACCAACGATTGTTGTATAAAACGATGTATATGTGCCTACAAGTGCCGCAATATAGAAAAAATAACCTGGCAAGAAAAAGAATACTATTACCATGACAACAATAAGCGCAATCAATACTGCAACTAATATAAGCAATACTTGTATCGCACTCGTAACTATTACCCCCAAGAGGGATTTCATTGCAAATATAGAACCAACGGCCGTATTTATACTAGTTTGCATGATACCAACCACTTTTGCCATGGTGTCCTTGAATGCAATTATTATTTGCTGGATTGGAATCAAGAAGTTTATCAGCCGTCCCATGATATCTTTTAGAATTATCGCCAACTTCTCTCTTACCGAGTTTGTCATCTCTCTTATTTGTTTAACCGCGCTTAAAATGACTTGAAACACTTTTAAGAATGAACTGGTCATATAGTCAAACGGACTCACAGCCTTTTTTGTAATGGGCTTAAGCATATCCTGAACACATTGTGTGAAATTGTCTTGTGTAAATTGACTAGCAGTTTGATTATCTGGTTTATTGATGAGCCCAGCAAAAGGTATTACTTTTGGATTGCACCTATATTTGAGCCAATTATCTTTTATTGGTTGAACATTTGTCATAATAGTATAATATCCGTGAATCCAAAATAAAATGGTTAACAATACAATACATATTATTATTGATGTTCCATATTGGTCAAAATATGACAAATTCTTATATAAATGTTTTATTTTTCGTGCACTTTCTAGAATAGGTTTATCCATATACTATGTTAACAATAAAAGAACAAGTCATTAAACTATAAAATATCAAATAACGCTCATTTGATATTTACACCTGCCGCCTGCCTTTATACATTTATCAACAGGTTTCATCACTTCCTAAATATGACAATACTTGTTTTCAGCTCAACGCCCCATTCTACCCCGACGTCGGCGTGAATACGACCTTTTAGTTCGCTTTATTCGCGTAGAACGTGTTTGCTTTCTTCGTGCCTTGCGCGTTCGTTTCTTGCCACCATAAAAATCATTGTCGTAAATACTACTCCAATCATCGCTATCATCAGATTTTGTTGTAATTGGGCTTCTCTGAATTTGAGGTCGGTTCAAATTGTAATCATAGGGTTTCTGTTTAAAAATGATTGGCGTTTGTTGTATTATGGCTTTTCGCGCAGTTGTTGTTGCAGGCGACTCTGCTCTCTTACTCGAGACACGTATTGTCGATTTTACCGCGGCTGGCACTACTATTGGCGAAGTCCTAATATTCGTTTCGGGGTTTATTGAACCCATTGGCACAAAATTATCACTCTTTTTTTCTAATTCTTTTTCATAGTCAAAATCATAAATATGAGTGCTCATATTATAGATAAAGAAAATCTATAATATGTTAATCGAATTCATAAGCCCTTAAAATTTATTCTTGTAATGCTCGTCATCTTCCCAATCCCAAAACATCATGTCGCCAATCTTCATTTTATGGTCATCCGTAATTAAACAACTAAACCACTTCACCTTTTTATTTTTAGCGATTACAGCATCAGGATGGTTCTTCACTTGGATAAATTTGCCATCCGCATCTTCTACCAAGTGTGAACCCGTGACATAAATAGTTTCGCCATTTACACCTTTCTTCGGGAACTTATAGTATACTTCATTTGCATAATTGTCAATCTTCATGACAGAGTGAACCTTGCTGCCATTTTCCAATATATCGCCTAAACCCAAGTCCTTCATTTTTTTAATGGTGCCGTCTTGTAATTTTAATTTGGTAGTAGGAAGGAAACAAACTGCGCGAACCAAGATACCTGGAGGACCAGCCCACATGCTTCTAACAGATTTCATCGACCCATCCACCATATACATGAGCGCCATGGTTATGCCCATTATTTTGCCAACCACGTCTTTTATGCCCAAGGTTATACGCTGAAATTCAATAACAATATTTGTAAATACACCAAACACGCCTCCAACTATATTCGTAATTTGGTCTCTTATATAACTGAACATGTTGCGAATATTAGAAATATCACCCACAAGGCTCCCCGAAATACTAGATAAACCAGACAATATGTAGTTAATCGGCTGCAACAGATATCCCATAAAATTGGTTTGCATGTTTTGCACACAATATATAAAATCGCTGGAAATGTCATCTGAAAGCGGCATATACATGGGATTACATCTATACTTGGGCCAGTTGTCCTTAATTTCTTTTATTTTTGTAAAATAATACATGGCAAATATTTGTAATACAAATGCAAGATTTATATATATAAAATTTATCCATGCACTTCCTTTCGGCATACTTTATATTATTAATATATATTTCTTCAAAAAAAATACATAATTTGACGTGTTTACCTTCTTCTTGTCCCCCTCGACTTTTTTACTTTCATCATTTTTCTATATTTCGTGCTTTTTGTGCTTCTCCTTCGTTGCGTTCGCTTCTTTGATAAACGACGGGTGCGGCCACCTCGACTCCTCTTACCTCCGACTTTTGTAACAGCATTATCATAGGTTGAGGCGGTTACAGCATTTGCAAACAATTTAGCTGCGGCAACATTATTTGCTTGAGCATTGGCCGTATCCGCACCAAGAGGTAAAGGAGCAACAACTATAGTTGTAGGGTCTCCTGGTATAGTTTCAGCTCCCACTCCCCCCACTCCGCCTCTGTAAGACCGACGACTTGTTCGGCGTCGGCGTCGAGGACGACCTCCAGTTGTTGTCGCATTTATCAAAGCTACGTGTGCCTTGGTTGCATCATTTATTTGTGCAACAGATGCTTGAGAGCTTTGAGGTATAGTTGGATCAATCTTATAATCTACCGCGGCCCCAAGAGATAAATTTTGCACAGGTGCACTCATTAATCTATATTTAGAATTTAAATTAGAATTTACAAAATAACAGATATAAAAATAACACACTTATTTAATAAAATATGGAACCAGTACACATGGATGATAAAACGCGTCTACAATTGCAAAATATGGTAAAGGCGAATAACGCAGAGGACCAGACTGACCTCATTCGTGAGCTAAAGCATAGCGACATCTTCAAAAAGAATATTGCAACTCTTTTGGATTTGAAGAAACAATACGCCAACGACCAAGACAAATTGCACATGGAGTGTATGGTTGAGTGCAGTTTCTTGTTCAATTATTACACCGACTTGTATAATAAAATACGCAAGGACGAAATTGACATGGAGATTTTATATCAATTTTTGGATGTGCTAAAGCAAATTGAGGATGGCCTGGTTGACCAGCATGAAGGGTCTTTTATGGTGGGAACGCTCTTAAAGAAAATTTACGTGGATAGTGCTCTTAAAAAGGCAGACAAGTTGGACAAGGAACATGCCGCCGCAGATACTCCTGCTATCGTTAGAGAAGACCCTGTCGAAATTTCATGGAAACAATTCAAGCACATGAAAAAAGCTTAAACATATATCATAAGTATTATTAATTATTATATATGGTAAATAAACATCTTGCGTCAACAACGTTGGTTATAGTTGAATCGCCGTCTAAATGCAAAAAAATAGAAGAATATTTGGGTCCAGGATACAAGTGTGTTGCGAGTTTTGGCCATTTGCGTGAATTGCCTTCTCTCAACAACATTGACTTTACGAATAATTTTAAACCAACGTACGCTATTTCCGAGAGCAAAGTGAAACAGGTTTCACTTCTTAAAAAAGAAATTGCATTGGCGGGTGAAGTCGTCTTGGCGACGGACGATGACCGCGAAGGCGAGGCAATTGCTTGGCATATATGCATGATATTTGACCTAAACCCCGCACTAACAAAACGTATTATATTTCACGAAATTACCGAAACGGCACTGCAAAATGCCATACGAAACCCAACGCGTATTAATATGAATATCGTGTATGCTCAACAAGCGCGTCAAATTTTAGATCTACTTGTTGGGTTCAAAATATCGCCACTTTTATGGAAACATATATCACATCAGTCTCTCTCTGCGGGTCGTTGCCAGTCTCCCGCCTTGAAATTAATTTACGACAATCAACAAGAAATAGAACGCAGCCCAGGGAAGAAGATATACAACACATCGGGTTTTTTTCAGTTTGCCAAAGCCATTCCATTTGACTTGAATAAACATCATGAAACCGAGGACGACATGATTGAATTCTTGGACGCATGTGCGTCGTTCTCTCACACATTCACTTGTACACAACCTTCCAAGGTATATAAACAACCGCCCACCCCACTAAATACGTCTAGGTTGCAACAGGTTTCCAGCAATGAATTGCACATCTCTCCCAAGGAATCCATGAAGATATGTCAATCTTTGTACGAGACAGGATATATTACCTATATGCGAACAGAAAGCCAAACCTATTGTGCCGACTTTTTGAATCAAGCACAGAAATATATTATTGCGCATTATGATGAGTCACACATTCTCAAGAGAGAAAAACCGCCTTCGGCAAAAGGGAAAGGGGATGCTGAAAAGCCCCACGAGGCCATTCGACCCACAGACATTTCTCTCACCAAGCTACCCGACAAGTTCAGTTCAAAAGAACAACGAATGTATAAGCTGATTTGGGAAACCACTTTGGAATCTTGCATGTCTCCAGCCGAATTCTATTCTATCAAGGCGACGATTCAGGCTCCTATGAAGTCTCAATATACGCATACTAGCGAGAAGCTGTGCTTTTTGGGTTGGATGGCGGTAAATAACCGACCGCAGTCGCGTGAGGAGGAAGAGAGAAACTATAATATTCTCTCTAATCATCAAAATCCAAATGTAAAATATGCAAAGATTCAGTCTAAGCTAACAATGAAGGACACCAAGCAACACTATACAGAAGCAAAGCTCGTGCTCATGTTGGAAGAAAAGGGTATTGGGCGCCCGTCTACATTTTCCATGCTTGTAGAAAAGATTCAAGAGCGCGAATACGTAAAAAAGCAAAACGTAGCAGGCAAGTCGGTTGTGTGCAAGGACTTTGAATTGGAAGGTGACGAGATTTTCGAAATAGAGACCACGAGAGAATTTGGCAATGAGCATGGAAAACTGGTGATTCAGCCGTTGGGGGTCATAGTGATTGATTTTCTGGAAAAATACTTTGCTCCCTTATTTGACTATAATTATACCAAAAAAATGGAGGACGCGCTGGATACGATTGCTGGTGGTTCAAATGTAGTGTGGCAAAATATATGCAAGGATTGTTTGGACCAAATAGACGATCTAACCTACCAGCTGGCTACACCAAATGCAAACGCATCCGGAAGGGGAACCGGGAACGAAACCGGGTCGGGAAACGGACTTGGCAAGATTGAATACAAAATTGACGACCAACATAGTTATATCATCGGTAAGAATGGTCCGGTTATCAAATGCACTAACAAGACTACAAATGAAACGACATTTAAATCCGTAAAGGACAACATTGATGTGCACAAGTTAGAACGCGGAGAATATAGCTTGGACGATATTCTCTCTGCACCGACACCAAATGCAAATGCAAACCCAAACGCAAATGACTTTAATTTGGGGAATTATGACGGACATGATATATTTTTGAAAAGAGGCAAATTCGGGATTTATGCAGCATGGGGAACTGAAACCCATTCACTGAAGTGCTTTGGGAATCGCCCAATAGAAAATATTAATTATGACGACGTTGTGGAAGTATTGCAAAAATCGGGCAATGTCATACGCAAAATAAACGACGACATGTCAATACGAACCGGTAAACGCGGCAATTATCTGTTTTACAAGACGACCAAGATGCGAAAACCACAATTTTTAACACTCAAAGATTGCGCGCTTGATTATGCGGAGTGCGAGATATCCATCATACGACAATGGATTCACGATACATACAGCATATGATTAACGGATATAAATTTAAAATTGAAACGGAATTATTACTAACTATTAATAGTATAATATATACCAAAGATGTGTACGACCAGGTTAAAGGATGAAGACGTCTACTACACAAAAGAGAACGTTTCTCTTTGTGAATATAAAATACATAAATACGTGTATAATTTAAACATAGTAAACGTACCAAAGATCAAAAGCTATAATAGAAAAACAAAGCAACTAAAAATGGTAAGAGTAGGTACAATGAGTTTATCTGATTATTATGGAGAAACCGCAGGACATATTAGCGACGATCTATTTGCTAAAATACGAAACATAATCCAAACCTTGTATGACCATGATATATTGTATATCGATATTACTGGATACAATTTCATAGAAAACGACAACAAGTTGTGGATAATCGATTTTGAACACGCAACATATAATCATCCCAGAAGAACGGATGAATTCGTAGAAAAGTTTTTAGAAGGCCATAATGGTTGGAATCCAGAATTTGTGTGAAACCATTTTGAAAAAGTAGAGGGTGTGGACCTACACCTTCTACCTTTTTATTGTAATTTTTTATAATATCTATATATTTATATATAGATATAGACAATGAGTTTACTGGCTAATCTTAATAATATTATTAATACGAAAGAAATCCACCCAACTATTATTAACGAGTCCAGCCGGTTTGTCATAGTAACATATTGGTGGGGCAGTGGTAGACAGAATCAAAATACAAGCAGACCATGTATTTCTTTTTTTGAGAAAATTGTTACGCAAGTTCAAAAATTATGTATTAAGACACTTGGATCTTCATCAAATATAAATAATGTTCCCAAGATTTACAATAATCTAGAAAAGGTTATAACCGGTTTGGATGAATTTAAACGTATCATAAATATCACTGCTGAAGCCTATAATAATATGATTTTCGAACATTTAGGTATTTTACCACGTGAAGCAAATAAAGATGAGAATGCCGCCATGCAATTAGAAAAATTAAAACCACGAAATAAAGTACCTGCCAATTTTGAATACAAAAATAAAGAATACGCCGAAAAAATGTTCGAGATTGTAATGATTGAAGTTATTTCTATTATTAAACAAAATTGTGCATCTATTTTTCATGCAAATCGTCAGGTTGCCGCGTTAAAAGCGGATGTTCTCTCTAAATCTAAACAAATTGCGCCAGCTGAAAAGGAACGTTATTTGGAACAAATAAGACAATTAAATAATATAATCCAAATCCAAACTGCGGCAATCAAGACTCAATTAAATACGAAACGAACTTATACAAATCCACAATTAATGGAATTTAATGGCATGTCCATATATGAAATTTTACATAAAGAATTCAGATTCTTAAATCCTATAACTTTTAATGAAATGATAGCCAAATGGGAAGGCGAATGTACAAAATTTAAATGCAACTACATGGCGGTCGAGTATCCCGAATTTGCAATGCCTGGCGGGTATCAATTGGCGATCAACGCCAAACCATTATTTATTAAGAAAGCGCTCGATGCAGTACAAGATAGCGGTAGGTCGGTATTGTACATTGATGGCGACATGTTTATTAGAAAATACCCAAAAATATTTGATTTGCCAGATGTGGATTTTATGGCTCGTGGCTGGTGGATTGACCCACGTTCCAGCTATCAAATGGAATATAGCATTACATACGACCCATATACATTTGAAACATCCGGCGGAACGATGATGTTTTCCCAGTCTGTTGAATCGAAACGACTTATTAGTAAATGGATAGACCAGGCAAGTAAATCATATCAAATTGGAAAGGCGGACGACCGAATTCTTTCACTTGTGTTTAATACGTATAAATTCCTTTGTTCGATGAAAATAATTCAATTGCCGATTGAATATTTATGGCTCAGCTTAGATTACGACGAGAGAATGTTAGAAGAGGTCTACGACTATGATAAATATAAAATGACCGATAGTATTATTATAGAGCACCCAGAATGTCTGACTTCAGAAGATACCGCAACCGGTGGAGGTGCAGCAAGCAGTCGCACGCCGAAATTCTACGAGTTCTTGGAGGAAAATATTGACCCCGTATCAGAGCAATTTCACGAATACATGATGTTTCCAACAAAGGATATGGTAGAGACATTTCAGTCTTATTTAAATTATATGTCGGGTGTTCAGTATATGAATGATGGCAATGAGATTTTGGTTAGAAAAGGATTTGTGAATTTGACTACTCCTGCAGACAATGAACAGCCTCTTTATATAACAAAATATGACGACAAATTTGGCAAGATCAAGTATCCACAAGATACTAGTTTAACGTATAATGAGGTCGCTGAAATTAATATGCAACGCTCAGCAAAAATGGATGTATCTGGTTTAGCTTTGACACCAATGGATAACGGCAACATAGTAGAAATTAACGACTTATCAAGATTTATGAAAGAAGATGATCCCACAAAATATAATCATGCAAAAATAATATCTTTGATTATTAAATTATTGAGTCAAGGCAAGCAAGTAATATATAATCCTAGGTCTATGCCTGGATACAATAAGTTGTATTATGATTTATTATTACATGATAGAACGGAAAAGCTAGAATCAATGGAGCTCATATTTGTACCGAGATTCACTGAAGGTGCTACTGCATCTTCCAATTATTTTTTTAAACCGCGAATTGAAACCAATCAAGCTATGATGTTTAGACCAAGTGAGATATTAATTAAATTCTTGATGATGTTTCTCTCATTAGATGACATGTCTAGTTATTTGAATAACGGATCATATGAGCTGATGTCGCGTGTTAGGGTTGGTTATTTGATTAATAAACAAAAGAAAGAAAAACAGGCAGTGGCGGATGTGGGTGCTTCAATCAAGGTCGGGGGTGGCGGCGGTGATATAAACGCCGATATTGACAACTATAATGAAGGGCTCGATATATTATATAAAGGTGGTCGCAGAAGATCATTATATGTGAAAAGGCGTAGTTTTAAGAAGATGACACGTAAAATACTTAAAAGGCTTCGCAAGAGTATGCAAAAACGGAGATCATTTAAAATAAGAAAACTATCAAAAACAAGAAAGTCTATAAAACGCGCAGCTAAACGCACACGTAAAAATTAAATTATCATATTTTTATAATTGCACAATACACCATAATAAAAATAAAAGTCAACTAGAAAGAAATATTATCTGAATTTTGCAACCAATGCGCCTACATTCATATTATTCCCCTTTGCATTAAATGCACTCTCCTGGTGTATTCTGTGCAATACTTGTATATCCGAGACATTATAAAATTTACATCCTTTTTTCCATAAACGTAACCACAAGTCGTAATCTTCTATTCCATCATATGTTGCATCCCACCAACATAATCTCTTCTTGATCAAGCAACTACTATTTATAATCGGGTTCACAATGCGAAAATCCACTCCGCTTATATCGCCTAATGGAATACTAGGACAAATGTTGAGATTTCCAAAATAGCGGCAATTTGTCCCAATAACATCATACTTTTCCATGTAGGGCACCTGATTTGCTAATTTATCCGGTAACCATATATCATCTACGTCCAACAAACTAATCCATTCATATTTACAATATTTAACCATTTCATTAAGTGTATTGGATTTACCTTTACTATCCACAAAATCGTATACACGAATATTTGAGCGTAATTCCGCATATTTTTGCGCAATCTTAAAAACCTCTGAATTCGGTGGATGTCCATTTATGCCAATTATTAATTCCCAATTCGTATATTTTTGTTGTATAATAGACATGACAGAGTCATTGATAAACTCAATACCATTATATACAGGCATCAATATGCTAATCATTATACAATATATTGAAATAATTGAATATTTCTAAATCAAAATGCGCTGAAACATAAACCAATTATCGAAATTGTAACCCTCTTCTCTATATAAACAAAAATGTTGATGAGATGAAAATATGCAATCGGCTAAGATTATTTGATCGTCTTTCACAAGCTGTTTATTCTCAAAATATAATTTTAATTTATCATAGTATGTTTTGTGCCACCAATTAATATTGTCGCGATGTAATATGAAAAACCCACCAGCAATAGTGCATTGATGCGGCGGAATACATTGTGCGGGAACTCCATTCTCATTTTTATTATTTACTATATTATATATGTAATCAACATATCCGCCATCATTATTTATTAACGCATAGTGTATTTTATCCTTGGCCAATGAGTTTATTTTGTTCGACGATGGCCACATTTTTAAAGTAGTCGCATCTAAATCATTACCTCTTCCACGAAAATAACCAATATCACACCAACCATAAAAATCGGTTATAAAATATTGTTCTTTTATGGTTTCACTTACAAAATGAATTTTTTCCGACCAAAGCATATTCACTTTCCAATCTACTTTATCTTTTAACAATACATTGATTTCATGATTACGTATCCAGTCTTCTTTAAATTGATACGTATAAAAATCTTCACATGGTTTGAGAACTACCTTGATTTTAGAATGTATATATGGTTGAACAATATTATATCCAGCCTCATCTGTATAAATAACCAAATTATAGTTATTTACATTTGACAACATATTATGCATCCAATGTTGATATGTTGATATATCAAATTTTGCCTTGAAGTTATACCAACATGTAGAAAAGGTGATACTCATAAATATATTACACCTTTGAAGATTTAAATTCGCACAGAACGAATTGAATAATTATTATGATAAATTACATAAATAATATTTATCATACTATACTAAATATGAATATTGATGAAATTATAACCAAAAATAAATTATTTATCAAGAAGCAAGAATACTTCAACTGGTTTAGACGAACCAGTAAAACCAAAATTTACATGCCTTGAAATAGGCAAACCTTATTGATTTATTATTTCACCAAAAGGTGCGGTTTTAAATCTTCAAGGGTGTAAAATGGGATATAATAACGTATAAAACGTCGCGTACAACAACAAAAATTATAGAGAATTCTGAATTGATTCTGGAGTATACATGCTATATGTTTTTAGATTCTGAGGACGGAACATTGTAAGTTCTAGCGCAAAGGTATAGTTTGCATTTTGAAAATCCACAAAAGACCCGTCATGATTACGTAGTTTAATGCTCAACTTACGAAAACGCTCCATCGGGGGGTTATAAATTTTGTAATATGCCGTCGATGAGCCTTGCGTATCAACACTATAATATTGACTATCGTATGGAATTTTTGCAAAGGCGGATTTTACAATACCATTGGTTTGATTCGTTTGCTGCGTAAAAGTGCTATAATTATACGGCGCAGTTTCGTCCCAAAAATTTAAAAACTTGATTTCCATGTAGAAATATGCAGGCGGTTCAAGATTTGCTTGTAGAGGCGCTTCTATGTAATATGCAGTTGCACCAGTCAATAATGGATTCGCGATTAACCAATATCCATCATCCCCTGGTTCAACATCACCATAATAGAACCGAGCATCACTTTTGTTGACCATCTGTACTGATTCTTGATTACACCGAGTAAATCCTAAATATCCAGGCAATCCCCAATTGCTAAAATCGGGAACTATGTTTGCAGCAGTGCATCTAAAATTGTCTTCCTCATATCTAGCAATATTTGTGTTGGTTAATACAAATCCAGAGCTTTTATTTCCAAACCATATTTTTCTAGAGACCTCATTATAAACGATTACAAATTCGCTATATCCTCCTGCGGCTTCTAATGCCGTCTTTTGCGGACCAGTCAGCGTAGAAGTACTACCCAACAACAGATCAGTAACTGCTTGATTGAACCTATTTGTCAACTCAGTTACCATTTGCTGTGCGATATAAAAGCCATCTTCTATAACAATAGTATAATTATCAATGTAATTATACAGCGTGTTATAAATGGCGATTTGTAATGGGTCCACCACACCATGATCTGAAGGATTATATACCTCGGTAATTTTAAACGACATAGTATTATTTTTTTTTGCAGCAGAAAACGTGTATATTGTAAATGGAAAATATCCAGACGAGAGTCTAGCCCCTTGTACATTAAGATAGTCTTGCGGCAATTCAATCTCGAATTCGCTTGCATTTGGATATTTTAAAATATTCCTGTCTTCTGAATGAATGGATACATATTGTTGTTCAAACATATATTGTTGAGCATTGGGAATTAACGGGTGTGTGGAATTTGTATTAAACCGACTCATAATATAATAAATAAACATTTTATTTTTAAATGTAAAAAAATTTACATCTTTAATATATATATATATATAAATGATACAAAGCTCTAATAAGTTTTGTCCAATATTTGGTTGGGATACTCTTGTTTACTAGCACTATTATACTTACTTTCATATTTTACCAGCTGTTTTCACCCATCCAATCCAAAAGTCTTTATATTACAGGATATACTCTTTTGCTAGTTTCATTAAGCTGTTTGATTGGCGGATTATGGAGTGCTCAAAGAGCCACTAGTGACGGATTTATCGTAATGACCCCCATCCGTAAATTTGCATCCACGCTACCATTCTTACTTATTATCATCGCTTTAGCGTATTCTATATACTTATTTATACATTACACGGACGCAATCATTTCAAGACATACCTCTCAAGAATATTACACTTATAGTAAAATATCTGTCGGTATACTTATAGTGCAGGCATGCAGCACTTTATATTGGTTGCAACAAAATGTTAAAATTAAGCCGAGCAACCAAGATTCTGGGCGCGTATGGGGAATAACCCCGTCCAACTGGTTTACCGGAAGCATGACGTTGCTGGGAACGGCCAATGTAATATTTGTAATCTTAATGGCAGTAAAATTAGCCACGTCAACTACTGACGGATTTCGTTCAAGGTAATATGCGCGCCGATTGCCCATGGCCCACAGCCCACATCCCACACACAACTTCAAGCAATCACCGAAAACTTATAGGTTACACCATATTGCGTCTCGGTTTCCCAAATCCCAGATATTTTCAATAAAAAGGTGGTCGCGGAGGTTGTTGTTGGCATATTTTCTGAAACGATTTTAATATGCGAATTTTTAAATTGTTCTTGAATCTTATATTGCGGGGTTTTATTTTTAATCACATTGCCCGCTTTTTGTAATAAATTAAATTCCATTTCACAAATCTTATTTGTTATTTTCATATTGGAGTGGCTATTAAATGTGCACTTGTATTTTTGATAATATTTTTCAAAGATTATATCATTTAATGGAACCATTAAATAAACGCCATTCATGGTGAATATGTCGGATGAATATAATATTCGGGTAAAGCTACCATTTATGATTACGTTATTTTTGATTGGTTCGCAAAAATATATGCTATTCATGTTGCACTGGTCTATCGTCTTTATTATATTCATGTTTTTTCCTTATTGTATCAAATAGAAATAGTTTTAAGTTTAAAATATAAAAACTATTAAACTATTATACTATTAGTTAGTACACATGAAGTTCTATGAATCCCATTTTGAAGAATACATCGTATCCAATCAAAAAATAAATTTGCATCCCAAGCTTGAAAGCGTATTTTTAAAGAATTTTCCCGTCTCAATTCAGCATTTGAAAAACGTTATTTTTTACGGGCCATCTGGTGTGGGAAAATACACGCAAGTGCTGCGGTCTATTAAAAAGTATAGTCCATCCGAGTTAAAATACGAGAAAAAACTCAGCATCGTCTTTAATAAGCAGGTATATTATTTCAAAATTAGCGATATCCATTATGAGATTGACATGTCCATACTGGGATGCAATTCAAAATTATTGTGGCATGATATTTATCAGCAAATAATAGACATTATTTCGGCCAAACCAGAAAAAAACGGGATTATTGTGTGTAAAAATTTTCACGACATACACAGCGAATTGCTTGACAATTTTTATAGTTATATGCAGAATAATTTGATGACTTCGTTCAATATCACCTTTTTTATCATCAGTGAGCACATTAGTTTTTTACCCGACAATATAACCAAATGTTGTGAAATCATTCATATTCCGCGCCCGTCTGCGTCAACCTATAATAAATGCATCCAGACAACGCCCAAAAGGAAGAAGTTGCCCTTGTCTGAAATCACAAATATTAAAAACTTGCATTCGGACGAGCTTGTAATGGACCACTACAAAATTATTACTGACAAAATCTTACATGTGATTCTTAATGTGGAAGAAGAATTCAAAATAGTCGTATTTCGCGATTTGTTATATGATATTTTGATATATAATTTGGACATTAATCAGTGTGTGTGGTATATTGTGACGACTTTGATAACATCTAATAAAATCCCGCAAAAAAATGTGAGCGACGTTCTGATGAACATGTATAAATTTTTCAAATATTACAACAACAATTATCGCCCGATTTACCATCTAGAATATTTTTTCACTTACATTATACAAGTCGTATATGGCTTTGAACAGAAAAATAATACAAGTCTAACAAGTATTTAGACACTTTTCTCTCTACATATTATTTTATGAACTCAATTCTTGCGAGAGAAATTATCGGATTTGATGAAAATGAACCCATTACAGCAGATGAATTAAAACGAAAATATCGGCGACTGGCGTTGCAATTCCACCCCGATAAAAATGGGAATAGTGTAGAGAGCACTGAAAATTTCAGATTGATACACGAGGCGTATGAATATCTACAACTGCATATAGGCTCTCCAACGGATTCTCCAGACGAACCATGTGCAGCGGCAGAAGCAAGTGAAGCCGGCGATGATTATATGACCATGCTGCAAAGATTTATAGAAAGCGTTATTCAATCACCAAATATGAGCGAGATTATCAAGGAAATTGTCATGAATGGCTGCAAAAAAGTGTCCACGCGTTTGTTTGAAAACATGAGCAAGGATACCTCCATGGAGATGTTGTCGTTTATTTCAAAGTATCGAAATATTTTGCACATAGATCAAGATACTATTCAATGTGTAAGAGAGATAATATTGGAGAAATATAAGAATGACCAAATCTATATATTAAACCCGTCTCTCGATGATTTGTTAGAGAATAATGTTTACAAACTGGACATTGACGGCAAAATCTATCTAGTCCCCCTTTGGCACAGCGAAGTATATTTTGATGGATCGGGATGCGATATTATTGTGCAATGTATTCCGGACTTGCCTGCAAATATGTATATCGACGAGAACAACGCGTTACATGTAGATATCAACGCACCATTTACTATTTCTCTCTTGGATAGTCCTGTTGTTTTGTTTAAGCTGGGCAAACAATCCTTTCCACTACAAGTGCAGTTCAAAAGGACACAGACTTGTTATCTTCATAATCAGGGAATCTCTGTAATCGACGAAAAGAATATGTATAATATATTCCCTAAAGGTGGTGTTTATGTGAAAATCACATTTGTTTGAGATTTTACACGTCGATAAATATATTTACGCAGTGAATGAATATATTTATTTTGTTACATGTTTTATTAACATGGGGCGATCCCATCGGCGTTTTTGATGCATGAGGCACCTTCTTTAACAACAACATCCTTAATTAAAAAATACGTAAAGAAACCCATAATGTAAGGAAGCAAGACTAGTATCCATGAAATCGCCTTAAATCCCTTTGAACATAACCAGTTCAACGCCCATGCCCAGATTACAAGGATGACTGCCTGGGTAAGAAGCGTCCAAACACCATAATTCTTTAAAAATCCCATGATTATTCCAATCGCGCCTAATACCAAATATAATTGTGCAGGGGTGCAGTATTTACTGAACTCAAAGTTTCCCATTTATATACTATAATTATATAAAAAGCGTTTCATATAATTATAAATTTGAACAAACTAATCAACACTTACTATGAGATTACCTCCGACCATACCTTCTTTACGCGCAACATCCTTGATGAAAAAATACGTAAACAAACCCATAATATAAGGAAGCAAGACGAGTATCCAGGAAATAGACTTAAATCCTTTGGAACATAACCAGTTTAACACCCAGGCCCAGAGTACAAGGATGAGCGCCTGGGTAAGAAGCGTCCAAACACCATAATTCTTTAAAAAGCCCATGATTAATCCAATCGCTCCTAATACCAAATATAGTTGTGCAGGGGTGCAGTATTTGCTGAACTCAAAGTTTCCCATTTATATACTATAATTATATAAAATAGTATTTCATATAATTATAAATTTTGACAAATGCTATTCCCATTACATAAGTCCTTCTTTACGCGCAACATCCTTTATGAACAAGAACATGAACACGACCAAAATAAACGGAAGCATGACTAGTATCCAAGAAATAGCAGTAAATCCCTTGGAACACAACCAGTTCAACACCCAGGCCCAAATGACAAGGAACAACGCATTAGTCAATAGGGTTTCAATGCTGAACTTCTTAAAAAACGCGCTGATTATGCTAATAGTACCTAAAATTAGATATAGTTGCGCAGGAGTGCAGTATTTGCCGAAATCAAAGTTTCCCATTATATACTATAATTATACAAAAAAGTATTTCAACGCCTAAATCTAACAATAAAAAAGAAGGGCTTCTTCCTTTTTTATTGTTTATAACTTACTATTCAAAATAATCTAACTACTAACTACCTATTTTTATAATATTTGTTTTTGTGTTTTGTTTTTGTTCTGGTTTTTGTTTACTTAGTCTTACGCACCACCTTCTTCTTCACCGGCTCAGGCTCGGGTTCTGGCACTGGCACCGGAACAGGCTTGGGTGCTGGCTTAGGCGCATCCTCCTCCTCCTCGACCTCTTCCTCCTCCTCCTCTTCACCCTCTTGGTCAGAATCTTCAACGATTGCACCAGATTCAACCGCATCAGACGCGGCCTCCATTTGCGGAGCAGCCGCCTTCAAGCGCTCCTTTTCAGCAGGCTTTAGCTTGATAAAGCATGTTCCGGTCAACGAAGCTCTGGGCTTTTGAACGACTGCCTGAATCAACTTCCAGGTAATACCAAACTTGCCGTTTGCAAACCACAAACCACCGCATTGCATGACAAGCGCAACATTAATACCCTTTTGTAGGAAGTCTACAGGCGTAACAACTGGGTTGCTTGGGTTGGGAAACAATGTGTTTCCGTCCTCGTCATAAATCTCGCATCTCCAATTGCCCTCCCAAACA
>Ga0209358_10000995_pt1 | contig 23486 bp, 14 predicted proteins | sample LauGreFa1BDMLBSN_2_FD_187574 | JGI IMG/M metagenome (GOLD analysis project Ga0209358, IMG submission 187574) | Freshwater lake microbial communities from Lake Michigan, USA - Fa13.BD.MLB.SN (SPAdes) (version 2) | ecosystem: Environmental > Aquatic > Freshwater > Lake | place: Lake Michigan, USA...
CCAGAAGTTATATCTGTCCAAGAATCACCACCATCTGTAGAAGTAAATACTTTGCCGATATCTGCAGACCATGTGCCATTTGATAAGCATACATAGAGTACTTGATCATTAAATGGAGATAATGAAATATGAATTAATCCTTTCCAATTAGCATTTGCATTTGGAGATTGATATAATGAACCTTTTGCTTGCCATGTTTTTCCTCCATCAGTACTTTTATGAAGTCCTAAGCCAGCAATATCTGCATATATAATAGAAGGATTTTTTGAACTAATAGTAAAATATCTAACAGTTTTTCCAAAATCATAGAGTAAATTCCAGCTTATACCTCTATCAGTAGATTTCCAAAATCCATTCCCTTCACCAACATATAAGTGAGCACTATACAAAGGATGATGTACTAAATTGCTTCTACGACCGCCATATTCTTCCATATTAGGAAATTTACTAAATGTAAAACGACCTTCTGGCTCATCAGTAGCCGTTTTAGGTAAAATCCAGCCATCGCCTAAATCATTAAATGCTACATGACGGTCTTTTTCATTAAGCACCCAACCAGTTGGCGATTCAGCCCCACCCATACGAAGAGCTTTAGGATTATAAAAATCAGCAATTGCAGTATTTCCATTATGATAGCGTCCAGCTACAGTAAGATCCTCATTCCAACTTTGGTCAAATCCCCAAAAATCAGACCCAACAATACCATTGTTTAATGATTTAGCATTAGCAGTATTCACAAAATTATCCGTAGATAATGTTAAACCACCATCAGTAGAAATCCACGTATCACCATTAGGCATAATTTTCATGTCTTGTTGATCTGGATGTACAGCAAATTTTCCTCCATATCCACCAACAATTGAAAATGTAGAACCGCCATTTGTCGATTTAAATAAAGAAGCAGTTCCAGTATATATAATATTAGAATCTTTAGGAGATACCTCTAATACTAAATCATAATATCCTTGCCAATTATCCATTGGAAAGGCTGTGGTTTTACCAGTAGCTAGTTTTGTCCATGCAGAAGAAGTTTCGGTACAAAATCCTTTATACAATAATGGAATTTCATCTGAACTTAACATAATCACATAGAGTGCTGTAAGATTTCCTGGGGCTAATCTTATTGATAATAGGCCTCCAGACTTAGAAGGAATATTCTGGGGAAATTCCATTTGAGGATTAAATGTAATACCACCATCATTGCTTTGAATGATAGTAAAATTTCCATTTGATTGTTCGCTTAAAGCATAAATATATTGAGTAGTAGCAGGCTTTATTTCTATGTCATAGGTTTTGCCAGACCAAACTTTTGTCCATGTAGATCCAGCATCGGTTGTTCTAAATAAACCAGAAGGAGAGGCAGCATACACAGTATTAGGCTTTATAGGATCAATTTTTAATCGATCAGCGCTAAATTGAGTAGATAATTGTTTTGTCCAGTTTTTTCCACCATCGATTGTTTTATGAATCTGATTTCCCGCAGAAACATAAGTAATCAATGGATTTGTGGGATGTATTGCTATTGCTAAAATTCCGCCACCAAAGTAATAATCTTTAGCTTGAATTTGCCAATTTAACCCCTTATCTGTTGTTTTATTAATATAACCTGTCTCTGTTCCACAATACAGAATATCATTATTAGACATTGAAACATCAAAAGAATAGATATTTACTTGCCATGGACATGGCGCAGTATTTCCATTTTCATTTAACCATACAGTTTCTTTTGGACCCCAAAACTGCCAATTTGCTTTATTAGATAATATTTGTTCCGAAGAATATATTGACTTATTAATACTTTTTTTGTCTAAAGGTATGTGGATTGCTCCTGTATTATCAGTATATGGTAAAATTGCTCTCAACCATTGCTTATAATATCTAATTATAGCATTATGTTTTCCAGGATTTTTAGAGATATATTCTTCGAATTCTTTTTCGATTTCATGGGCATTTACGGGATATATATATAGTTTTTTAGCCCAATCTGGATACATTTCATCATAAGGAGGTTTATAGCTTTTAATAATTCCAGGAATTTTATTGTCATATTCTGTGTATTGCGGAATATCTTTGGCATATGCTATGTAAACAGCGCATAGAATGTGTAAAAACAAGAAGCTATATTTCATGTTATTGCGAATATTAATGATACAATCATATGAAAATTACTGAAATTTTTAGAACCATTGCTTGATTTCTCTTTGATTAAAAGAATCGAGTGATAACTGATAATATTTTTTGTTTTATTTTTTTATTAGTTTACAACAAAACAGTTCAATATATATATTACTATAATTATGAATACTCACTCTCTACACCATTTATTTCTCAATTCTGCATTTTCTTTAAGAAATCCGGAATCTGTTTTTTTACGATTTAAAAAAGATGGATTATATCATGATATTACTTTTCAACAAGCCTTAGAAAAAATAGATGCAATAGCTGGATCATTATATGAAATGGGCTTAAGAAAAGGAGATTGTGTTGCATTTATTCTAGAGAATTGTCCTGAATATATATATTTCGACCAAGCATGTATGAAATTAGGATTAGTAAATGCATCAATATATCCTACATTATCAGAAACAGAAATTGAGTATATATTAAGGGATTGTGGTGCCAAAGCAATTGTTATTGGAAGTCCATTCCTTTTAAGAAGAATTATCAATATCAATTCGAAAGGCACTTCTTTAGAGCGATTATATACTAGTTTCGAAACTACAGAACAATATTCTTCATTAATGACAATACAATCTGCGATTAAAAGTGGAGCATTGACTGCATCAGAACATAGAAATGAAATTGAACATATATTTCAATCAGTACAAAAAGATGATTTAGCATCTCTGATTTATACTTCAGGAACTACAGGGGTACCTAAAGGAGTAATGCTAACACATAATAATTTTATTAGTAATGCAAAGGCAGCCACTACAATTGTAAGAGAGATTGGTCCTGACGATGTATTTCTATCTTTTTTACCATTATGTCATGTTTTTGAACGCCTAGCAACATATTATCTATGTACATTTATTGGTGGCACGATTGCCTTTGCAGAAGGAATAGAAACAATAGCTACAAATATCCAAGAAGTTTCGCCAACTGTTATGGCATCGGTTCCACGATTATTAGAGAAGATTTATGATAAAGCACAAAAAAACGCTTTGTCTGCAGGTGGATTAAAAACCAAAATATTCCAATGGGCATTTAAACAAGGCAATAAAAAACGTTTATTAGATGAAGATGGAAAACAACCAGGTATACTTCTTTCTTTAACATTATCAATTGCTGATGCATTAGTATTTCAGAAGATTAAACAGAAAATGGGAGGTAGATTACGTATTGTTGTCGCTGGAGGGGCAGCCTTACCACCTCATGTAGGTATCTTCTTCAAAAATTTAGATTTACGCGTTTTAGAAGGCTATGGCTTAACAGAAACATCTCCATTAGTGAGTGTTAATGAATTTTCTAGACAGATTTTTGGAACTGTAGGACGTGTTGCTCCGGGATGTACAGTGGCAATACAAAATCCTGAAACGAAAGAAATGCTCACAATACAAAATTATGATAGTTTTGACCCTTCTTTTTCTTGTGAAGAAGGAGAAGTTTTAGTAAAAGGGCCAAATGTAATGCAAGGATATTGGAATAAACCAGAGGCCACTGCTGAGGTTATTGATGCAGATGGTTGGTTTCATACAGGTGATATTGGTACATTCTATAAAGGCTATGTTAAAATTACAGATCGTATAAAAAATATGATTGTTAACAGTTTCGGTAAGAATGTTTATCCTACACCAATTGAAAACATGTATTCTAGAAGCACTAAAATCGAGCAAATTTTTTTGATTGGAGATAAAAGAGAATATATAACAGCTATCATTGTTCCAAATAAAGAAGAACTCAAAGAAACATTTGGAAAGAAAGAAGAGTTTTTTGCACAGTCAGAACCATTTATTCATGATAAAGACATAAAATCATGGGTAGAAAAAGATATTCAAGTTTTAGGAAAAGATTTAGCAAAGTTTGAACGTATTCGAAATTTCACATTAAAAAGAATTCCTTTTTCTGTTGATGCTGGTGAGATTACGATGACACAAAAAGTGAAGCGGAAAATAGTAGAAGCAAAATATAAAGATGAAATCGATAGAATGTATGAATATCTTTAATGTGCAGGAAATGAGCCTTGTATAGTTTTATTCTTTAATGACCGTACAAAGTCAATAAAAGTATCTATATCAGATTTAGTTGTTGCTATACCTAATGATATTCTGGTAGCTCCTCGCATTTTTTGAAGAAAATTAAACATATCATTATAATTTCCACTGGTTCTACCAGAGAAAAATTGTTCTAATTCTTGATTAGTAACACAATTAAAGATTTCATCTATTCCTGGATTACAAAAACAACCAGAACGAAGAGATATCATTACTTTATTTGATAATTGCTCTATTGTTTCAAATGGTATTATTGATCCATCTGGATTAATAAAACTCATGATTAGGGTTCCGCCGGTTTTAGATCTATCTTTTGGACCATATAAAAGAAGCTGTTTGACACCTGAATCATGTTGTAAATATTCTAATTCTTTGTATACATAATGTATCAAAGATTGAACCCTTTCATTAATTCTCTTCATTCCAATGGATTCAATAAAATCCAATCCTATCGTAATTGCAGGAATATCTAGATAATTTATTGTTCCATTTTCAAATCGTTCATGATTGTCATGAAGAAAATGATGTGGTGCTAATACTGCTACCATGGTTACATTGCCACCAGCAAACCAACATTTTTGCAATGTATTGAATTTGCTTTTCTTTACTAATAAGCAACCTAAACCTGTGGGATAGCCAAATATTTTATAAAATGAAACAGATACAAAATCTGGAGAAACTTTTTGTAAATCAAGTGTATTTGATGGAACATATGCGGCTGCATCTAAAAGCACATCCCATCCAAATTCTTGAGCTTTAGCTATCCAAGATAAATCATGTTTTACCCCAGAAACATTTGATTGAGCAGGATATGCAAATAACTTATGTTTTTTATTATCATATTGTTGCAATGATTCTAGCAGTTGATGTTCGTCTATAGTTAAATCATCATAATAGGTAGGAACATAACTAAAAGAACCACCTTTACTTTTACTATATTCTCGAATTCCATTAACAGAATTATGATTATCAGCAAGTAATAAAAAATGACTATCCAATCCAAAAGGATAACATTCTCCAACAATCTGTAAAGCACCAGAAGCATTCTGTGTAAAAATGCAAAAGTAGTCTTGTGCATTAAAGTATTCTATAACTTTTTTTCTTGCATTCTCTGTTAAATCAGTTGCTAATTTCGAAGATGGATTTGTAGAGTGAGGATTTCCAAATACATTATCTTTAAGCATATCCTGATGCTTCATCAATTGTGATTCAGCATACAGATTGCCACCTGTATAGTCGAGATATATATGCCTTTTCTTATCTAATCGGGCATATTCTTTATCTCTTAACTCATTAAAAAAAGCATCATGAGATAATAATGAATCGTGCTTTTTATTGGTGAATCTATTGATTAATTCTTTAATCATGAATGATAATATCAATGAAATTTATGTTTTGGAAAGGCAAAAATACAGATTTCATAAGTACAAGAACAGAATATAGTTCTACAAAATTCAATCTTTGATAAGAAATTAAAGTAGATGAATTCTCAGAATGATTTTGCTGAATGAACTGCTTGCACCATTCAATATTTCTATTGGGAAATAGAAGGTAAATCATATTGAATAGCAAGTATCTGTTTCCTTTTCCAAAGAAAATATGGTATATACATAATAGCCAAGAAAATCAGGGGAAATATGGTTTTAATAATATCATCATACATATAATAATGAGACATAGCAGCGCCTATGAAATTAAAGGTAAGTCCTGCAAAAGCCCACTCTTTGATAACAGGATACTTAGTTTGTAATAATGCTATAACAGCTAATAATTTTGCTATTCCTGTTATAGACATCAGATATTCAGGATATCCCAAATGTTGAAGAGCTTCAATTCCAGCTTGTTGATGTGTAATGCCACCAATTCCATCTAATGCTATCAATGCAGAAAAAACGCCGGTTGATGTCCAATAGGCTATTGAAAATTTATTCATATTCTTAATCTCCATAATGTGCACACAAATTAAACAAAAAAGAAAGAATGATTAGTTAATTTCCAGCAAATGGAGTACCTATTAATCCAACAGCAAGTTCAGCCCAAATACATAATAATACCAAAAGGATAAAGCCACTTAATGCAAGTCTATGTGATTTTTTTTGAACTTTCCTAAGGATGAAGTCTATCATAAAACTAGTTCCAAATAGTAATATGGCAGCAATAAAAAAATCAGGCAATGCCCATTGAAAATCATCTGTAAAGAGTTTTCCCAAAACAGGAATACTAAGAATACTTGTACTAATAATCAATAATCTTTTTAATCTAGAATTAAGCATATAGATAGTATTAATAAAGAAAAAGCCCATCCTGTAAAGAGGATGGGCTGTAAAATCAGAATAGTACTTATTATCTAATAATAAGTTTTTGAATACTTATTGCACCAGATTGATCAAACATTTTCACAGTATACATACCTTGGATCAAACCAGCAATGCTAAAGGATGATTCTTTAGTTTCTAATACTTTTTGTCCATTAATATTGAATACTTCTATACTGCTAATAGCATCATTTGTATATAGAATTGAGCCTTGATTAACTGGATTTGGATATAAAGAATTTTGCATCTCAGCTTTATCTTGAACACCAGAAGCTTGGTCATTTGCAAAATAGATATTATCTATATATACAATACCTGCTCCAAATGGTGTACTAGTAAAGATAAATTGATTTAAATCGCTTAAACTTTTGAGACCTGCATTAGTAAAATCAGATAATGGGAATACAACATGATTCCAAGTATAAGCTGTTAAATTAGCATTAAGATTTGCTTCAGAATCACCATTTGCACCAGCAAATCCATCACCCATAAAACTAACAAGTTTAAAGTTAAATACTGTTACATTTGGAGTCCAAACATCCATATGTAAAGATTTCATAGCAGAAGCATCAACTGGCTTACTTGTAGTTTCAATACCATTAAATCCTACATTAGTATATTTCAATGTAGCATTACCTTTAATTGTAGTTGCTTCAAAAGTTGCTTGACTCCAAGATGTACTCCATGTATCTACAGTGGCATTAGTATATGCATCACTATAAAGAGAAATAACTTCTTTGTTTGTAGGTGTAGGTGCAGGATTTTCTGGAGAACTATAGAAATATGATATAGTATACGTTGCTGTTGTTGTTCCATTTCCAGCTGTTACAAGAATAGTTGCATCACCAGGAACTGCAGTAGCTTGTGTAATTTTGGTTACTGTTGCTTTATCATCATTTGTAGTAGCTACAGTTATTTGAGGAACAGATCCACCGCCTGGAACTCCATAGGAATACTTTAATGCGCTAGGAGCAAAACCAGGAATTGTAGTTCCATCAATTTTTAAATCTTTTAATGTAGCATCTTCACCAGTGGCAGCTGGTTTTTTCCAAAAATAGATATTGTCTAGATAAATATCAGATGGACTTGTTCCACCTTGACAATCAAATTTTAATTGAAATACTGATTTCCAAGTCATGCCTGTAAAAGCACTTTTTGGTAGGTCAACGCTATTCCATTCTCCAGTCTTAACGGGAACTTCAACCAATGCTTCTCCAGCACCAGTACCACTATTATCGATAGGTGTGAATTTTACATTTGTTGCATTATTTGTCCAAATATCAATATGAACATATTCCATTTCTGAAGCATTTTGGGCATTGCCTTCAAAGCCTGTTCCTTGATAATTAAAATTAGTATAGGCTAAAACCACATCTCCGGTTCCTGGATCAAATGCTGGATTTACAGCACCAGATTGTCCCCAATTTGGATTAAAGTTTACACCAGAGATATTTGTATAAACACCTCCATAAATAGAAATTACATCTGCTGCACCACGTGTTGGAGGTGTTGCTGCATTATTTTTTGGTTGAGCATGTAAAGCAATCGAAGCAAAAAACAAAGAGAATAAAAGTAAAAAGCTTTTCATATTACTTGTAAGTAAAATTGATAAAAAAGATCGTGAATTATTAACGTATTAAAAAAGATAGTTTAGTATAGAGAATGTAACTATTTGAACACAATTGTATGAAATAAAATTCCATTGAAAAATAGGAAATGTCATGGTAAAAAAAACTCTTGCTGACAGAAAGTTACAATTCGCCTCTTCTTTTGATTAATTCAGCTTTTATTGCATCAGCTTTTTCTTCACTTAAATCATAATTCCACATCACAATTATTGCTAAGAGTGCAGTAAGAGAAGGAATTGCAATATCGGCTAAACGAAGATTCGTTATTGTTTCTGCAGTTTGAGTAGGAGCGCCTCCTTGAAATCCAATATATTTAAGAACTAAGCCTCCAAGAACCAGAGCTAATCCTTGTCCTAATTTTACCATCCACCAATATATTGCACCATAAGTTCCTTCTTTTCTTGGCATTCCATTTATCAATTCGTCTAAATCACATACATCTGCTGTCATAGACATCATTAATGTAAACAAGCCACCTAGGCCAAATGATAAAAATGGAATTGGTATAAACATCATCCATGGATTTCCAGGAGAAAATCCCCACCACTTTAGTATATATCCAATGATTGATAGAAATGTCGATACGATAAATGCTTTTCTTTTTCCTAATTTATTAGACATCCATGTAATAATAGGAATTACTAAAAATGCTGTTGCTACAGCACTTATGGTTGAAAACCATGCTGGCCAATTGCCAGCTTGCTCTATATTTCCATTATATAAATAAAACAAAATGATAAAGAAACTAAATGATGCAACCATTTGAAATCCATTAAATACTAAAAATGTAGCTGCACACAATTTCATAAACGGCTTATTTTTAGAAATTAATTTCATTGAAAAAAATAAATTTTTAAGATTGCTCCATAAATTTTTCCATTGGATATCATCTTTATTTTTTACTGCTTCTTGATCAATTTCTTTACAAAAGATAGCAGGCATAATCCCCAAAATCATACAAATTGCTCCAACAACTATAGATAGATGTCTTACTCCCTCTCCTTGATTACTAAATAATTCAGGACTTGCAATCATCACCCACAACCATGGTACTAACATCCAAGCAAATTGACTAACAGTTTGAGAAAAACCCATTAATCGTGTTCTTTCATTATAGTCAAATGTCATTTCATACCCTAAACCTATCAATGGCGCTGCAAAAATTGTATTTCCTGTTAAAAACAAAATCGAAAAACATAAAAAATACCAAAAATTATATGTTTGAGAATTTTCTGGATACAGCTGCCATAATATTGCAAATAGTATTCCACTTAGTATTGCTCCAATAAAGATATAGGGTCTTCTTCTACCCCATTTAGAAGTAGTATTATCTGATATATACCCCATAATTGGATCTATGAGAGCATCATAAATACGAGGAATTCCTCCAAGTAATCCTGCTAAAAATGGATCTATACCAAATGTAGTTAGTAAAAAAAATGAAAATACACCTAGAGATCCAGGTAATAAATTATTAACCAAATGGCCTGAACCAAATGCTGCTTTTTGAATAAAAGAAACTCTATCTTTTGTTTGAGTATTTGTTTGAAGCATAGCACTATTGCATTATTTAGAAAAGACAATTGTTTGTAAGGCTTTACTACTAATCTTAACATAAACATCTTGTTTATGTAGATGTATTTTAAGATTTTTTGATATGGATTCTGGATTAAATACTGTTAAAGAAATTGAAGAATCTGGATTGAGTGCAGCAACTGTCATTATAGATTCATCTTTATTATCCACATTGATAATCATTGCATTTGGTCTTATAAACTTACTAAAATGAGATAGTATATAATACAAAGGTGTTATATAAATTTCATCATGTTCTGTATCAGCTAAAATTGGAGCAATACACCAATTTTTGAACCAATTAGGCCCGCCCTGTTTATCCAAAACCATATTCCAATCTATCCAACCTTGAACTCTATTATTTAAGCAACCTATTATATCGCGGGCATATCGAAAGGCAGGTGTATATTTAGGATGTAAATATTTTTCATGTGCTGGAGCCCAATCATAACCCCAATCCGTTGCTTCTTCACTCCAATACCAAGCATCATCTTTCCAGCGTGGAATTTCTGCATCGATACAAGCTTCGGTTTGAATAATATATTTACCTGGGGCCTTATTATATGCATATTGAAGTGCTTTAGGGAAATAATCATATGTACTTTCATACCAATGTATTGCAGTGCCAGCAAAATACTTTGATGATGATTCATCTTTGTACATTGTATCTACCCATTCTTTTAATCCCGCCCTATTTTGATCATATCCCAAAATTTTTATATCTCTCAATCCTTTTTGTTCAAACACAGGTCCTAAATATGTTTGAACAAATGTTGTCATTTCTAAAGGAGTAAATAGCATACTCTCCCAATTATTTCCATTACCATGAGGTTCATTTATAACTGTTATTCCCCAAATATTAATTCCTTCTTTTTTATATGCATTAATATATTTTACATAATAATTAGCCCATGCATTATTATATTCTGGAAGTAATTTGCCTCCTATCCACGATCCATTATCTTTCATCCATGGTGGGGCTGTCCAAGGTGATGCAATCAATAAAAATCCCTCTTTAGATATAGATTGAGCTTGTTGAATCATAGGTATCAATCCATCTTTATCTTTTTCTATACTAAAATACTTTAATTCTTTATCGCCCGATATTGGTGTATAGCTATAGTTACTAAGTGAAAAATCACATGAATTTATATGTGTTCTAGTTAAAGAATATTGTGATCCCGAAGAAGAAAAATATGCTTGTAAAATGCTATCTTTATTTTTTTTACTCAATGTATGTAATACATATGCTGAAGCTTCGGTAAAAGAGCCTCCAAATCCTAGAATTTTCTGAAACTGTTCATTAGGAAATATATTAACAGGAATTGCCTCTTTAATAGGAGCAATTGTATCTATTTGTGTAAGTGAATTACCTTGTGCAGATGTTTCATATATGGTTACTGTAAACATATTCTCTATCTTTTGTGCTAAAACATATTCATGAAAACATATCATGATGAATACATATATTATTAAATATCGTGTATTCATTATCCTTTCCATAGCATAGATTCCTCTACAAATACATGTATTTTTTCTATACTTCCATTTCTTTCAAATACAGAATTTGTATCTGTATCAGAAAGTGACAATCCATCGTATTTAAACACTGAACCATCTTGTTTATATATGTTAATATATGATGAAGAATGTACTGTATATATCACTGGTATTTGGCATATACTAAACATCAATGATTGTGAAGGAAGTTGTAGCTTTTGTATCGTATCATAAATAGTAAAGAATTCGACATGAATTGGATCTTGAAGAAATTCTTTTTTCTGTAATAATGTGGGTTGAAAATTAATTCTTCCATTCTTTATAATAATTCCTAATTCACCCATTCTACAGAGTATATCTTCCTTAACCTGACCTGTCATTCCAGGCTGCTGAGCTCCTTTTCCAAATGGAGTATGAGAATATGGATCGGTTGGAAAAGCTCCATAAAGAGCTGGCGATTTATGAATTCCTATTCCTTCATTTATTAGATAATAGTGTTGAATAAGTCTATGAATTATTTCACTTTGTGCTTGATTAATTATTGCTGAATAACATATTTCTTGAACCGCATATTGAAGTTTAGAAACCATATGCCAGTAGATAGATCCTATGCCTTCATAACCATAAAAAGTACCAGAACGTCCGGTGAATTCTTTATGATTAAATACAGACTCAAATATTGATAAAATAAGAGCTTCTTCTTGCTGATTTAATTCTTTATATCGATTTTCTAATGAATGTAATGCAAAGAGTACATCTTCGGCATTTCTAAAATTTCCATTAAAATGAAATACATTATGAATATCTTTTTCTATGATAGAAATATCGCCTGCTTGTATGAGTTCTAACAAAAGTTTTGAAGAGTTTATTAAGTGCTTTGGAACACAGTTTTTTTCTAGAAATTTTGGCAATACTTTATATGGATATAGCATATAACTTTGCTGATCTTTTCTGTACATGTTACTAGATAAAAGAGCATCTAATACATCCAGCGCTTGTTCATGAGATAAAACACCTGAACTTAGAACTGCAACTTGACCTTCTAACATTTCACTTAAATGCGATAAACTCATTTCATCTTCTGAAATTGTCAAAAGATTATATGAATGATATAGACCATCACTTCTCTTATTTGCAAGAATAGAATGATCTACATAATCTATAGTAATATTCATGAATGAAATTATTTCTTCTTTCGAAAGATCAATAACTTTTCCAGAAAATTTATTATCATAAATGGTATTCCTAAATCTACTTCCAGCCATTCCTAATTGATCAGTAATTACTTTTCTTTGTTCATTATCAATAGTATTTTGCAATACAGAGGAATGCTGTAACAATATTTCATGTATCTGGGAAAAACAATCCGCTAATTCAATTGATACAGAAAAAGAACCCGATACATCTGATTGAACTATAGGCTTAATAAATTCTAAAAAACGTTTTAAGTAACAAAGCGTTACCATAGACACACCATTACCCACCAATGCATTATTTGCATCATTCCATTCGGGTCTTTGTGTATTCATCCATATTCCACCATCAATGATGAAATTGGACATACGTGATAACAGTGTAGCCAGAATTTTTTCACAAAAAGAAATTCTACAAATATCTCCCTGTTGATTTAATAATAATGCTCCATCACTTCCAATTTGCCTTATATAATTTAGAATTGATTGGTGTTCTTGGTGGTCAAATTCGATTGTATTTTTAGGGTTTTTAACTATTTCTGAATAGGATTTTATTTTATAGGGAATATTTGCATATACATAAGATATACTATGCAAGGTTTGTGATATCCATCCAGGTTGTGATTTTTCTGCAAATTCTAAGAGTTTTAAAAGATATATAATTTGATGATCGCCCCAATATCCAATATAAGACCATGGATTTTCTGGCTCGATAGTTTCCCAATCAAAACCATCTTTGCTTATTCTATATGGATTATAACCATCGAAAGTTGAAGCATTCAAGAATTTATGTATCATTCCGATGATAAATTTTGGATAGGAATGAACCAATGCTTCCCAATTTTGAAATATATCCCGCCAATTCCCTTGATAATCTAATCGCTTTGTTCCATCAGCATTAAGAGTATTGATAGAAAAACGATTCCAGGGTCTACTTGGGTCCCCATGTCTTCTACTAAATGTTAAAGGTAAATACTCGATTGTTAATCGTATTGCATCTTTATGATGTGTTTGCTCAATTACTTGTAATAATTCAAATAAAGAAATCTTTGCTGGTATTTCTTGTAAATTAGGCTTGATTTGATGATAAACATGTTTATTAACGGTTTTCAGATATCTACAATAATCATGTATATCAATCTGATAATTATTGTCAAAAATACCGCCTCGCATACAATTAAAAAGAACATTTGTATAATGTCTAGTATCTTTTAATGTATCTGATGTTATTTGCAGACTATCGGCAGAATGTAATAAAGCATTCAACTTTTTTGTACCAAGTGCAATATCTTTTTTTACTTCCTGAATTAACTCTGAATTATTTGATATGTGATATTGTAATTGTTCAATTGCGCTATGATTTTGAGATATGTCTGCAATGATGAACCATTCTGATTGAGCATTTCCTTTTAGTATTATGTCTTGTACAACAAAATAGCAATTCTTTTCCCCTTTTATTTCTTCTTCATTATGTACAAAACCAGATTTCCTAAATGTTTCTAATTGCAATTGTGATAATAAATATGTTGGATTATTTATACCATAACTCCATACTACTGAAGCTTTTAGAGCTTCACTTGGTTCTGCTCTATCAATAATAATTGCACTAAGAGAAAATATTCCTAATCCCTTTTCTTTTACTAATTCAGAAACTTTATAAGCATCAACAAGATTACTAATATTATTTTGTAAATCACTTCCTACACCATATGGTAATAGATTTTGTAAGCCATCAAGTATAGAAATAGTAGCTTCAGAAGCAGACAAATTCTTTATAGTTGATTTTCTTACAAATCCGAATTGATTACTATTTTGCCATATATATTCAAATGATAAGAGCAAATCATGATTAATTTCTTTAAAAATGATACTATTTCCATTTTTACTCTTTAGTATATGTCTTTCTATTGAGTAAAGTCCCTCACTTCTTATTGAAAATGGCTCCCATACTTGGATGTGATTATCTTTAGTCACCCTAATAAGAGTTTTACATCCAGTATGCTCTGCTGATTCAGTAATCTTGTCATCAGTATAATATGGAAATAAAGCAGAATCTGCATTTTGTCTACCAGCAGTTATTCCTCCATTGCTAGATACAAACATCCAGTGATTTGTGTTGCTAACTATCGACATAAAAAATGGACGCATTTTGTGTACATTCGATATGCAATAATATAATTCCCCTTCTATTTCTTCTTCGGTGAGTTGTATGTTCTGTAAGTCAGAAAATGAATCAGACATATTTTGAGGGTTCAAAACTGAAAAATATAATTATTTAAGAATGCTTATACACTTTTACATAATCTATGTACATAGATTGCGGGAAGGGTGTTCCAGAAGTTGGATAACCTACATAATTTCCTCCAACAGCTACATTTAATATCATAAAAAATGGAGTATTAAAAACCCATTTTCCACTGATATTTTCAGGTTTGATTCTTTGGTATAAATAAGTATCAATAAAGAAATCAATATAATCTTCACCCCATTCAACAGCATAAAGGTGAAAATCAGTATCAAATCTTCCTGATGTCAAACCATATCCTTTAGTAATTGCATTTGCACCAAAGTTACCTGGACCATGTATACTTCCATGTGTTATAGCTGGTTGTTGACCCCTTTGTTCCATGATATCTATTTCTCCGCACATTGGCCAATTTACTTCGTCTATATTATCTCCTAATAGCCAAAATGCCGGCCAAATACCAGGTCCAGTTGGAGTTTTAATTCTTGCTTCAAATCTACCATATGTTTGGCTAAATAACCCTTTGGTTTTCATTCTAGCAGAAGTATAACTTGCTCCAGAAAATGATTCTTTAATTGCAGTGATTATTAAATTCCCATCACCACTTAATTGTACATTCGATGGACGTTTTGTATAGTATTGTAATTCGTTATTTCCCCAGCCACTATTTCCTATATCATAGGTCCATTTTGTTGAATCTGGAGATGTTCCTGCTTTTCCATCAAAATCATCACTCCACACCAAAACCCACGACCTTTCTGGAAGTGTTTGTGTTGGATTTTGATTGCATCCAAAAAAAGAAATACTTATAAAAAATATCCAGAGTAGCATGGCTTTATTATGTATCGTATATGTATTATACATGTTTATATCTTTTAATTACAGGTTTAATAATTGATAATTTATTTATGTAGATAAATATTATCTACATAAAGATTGGTTACTGTTCCAGACAATACTAATTGTGAAAGATGACTTTTGGTTTTTAATCCTGTAAAACTACTTAATGGTATGTCTAAACTAATCCATTTTGAAGATGATAAAACTGGACTATTAACTGTAATTTCATGTGACACATCATCTCCACCTCCATAAATGCCATTTGCTCCAAAATCAACTAACATTACCTTGACATTATTTGGTGCATTAGTAGCATTTGGTGTCCATATATCTATATGAAAATGTGTCATAGATGAAGCATTGATTTGATTTGCACTAAATTCTATCCCAACAAAATTTAGATTATAATATTTTATTATATCATCATTATTGATTTTAATAAATGAATTTTCTGTTGTTGAATATTTCCAATGAGTATTCCATGAATCAATTGGTACATTAGTATAAGCATTACTATACAATGAAATTACATCTTTTGAATTCACATTTGGTATTGGGGCTGGTGCTTCGGGCATTAAAGTATTTGCTACCGATGCTAATGTTAATGAACCATTTGCTTTTGTATTTCCTAATGTTGCTGTTATTATAGCAGATCCAGAATCTAATACCGTAATTATACCAGTAGATGAAACTGTTGCAATCTTAGGATTAGATGATTCGAATGTAAAATATGATGGTGAAATCTGAATTGTTCTATTTACACCACTCGGTAAATTCACAGTGGCCGAATATCCATCAATTGTAATTGTTGATCCCTTTTCTGCGGTACTATTATTTCTTTGTTCTCCATTAAAAATAGAACCTGTAATTCTACCTAAATCAGGAACTTTTTCGAATTGAACTTCATCTATCCAAAAAGTATATCCTTTTTCATTTATAGGTCCTGTAGAATAATAAAACAATCCTTTTTCAGATGTCAATTTTGATGCATCAGGAATAGGAATAATTACTTTTTGCCAATTTGTATTGATAGCTAAACCATTCAATGCAATTTGATATTTGGACGCGCCAAAATCATTTCCAAAGCCTAAAACATCTATCGTTGCAAATTGTGTTGCTTTTATGTAAAATGTTAAAGCATTAAAGCCGGATAAATCTCTCCCTGTTTTACTAAAGTACGATCCACCAGCATATGCGCCTACAGCACTGTTTGCATCTGGTACTGAAAATCGCATAGAAGCTTTAGAATTTCCATAGGTTTCTTTATTATCAATTTGAAATGCTTTAACATCAGATCCACCAAAGGCTGCATAGATTAAATCACTACTGAAATCATCGATAAAAATTTCGCTTTTTGCAGGAAATCCTGGACTTACCAATTCATCGACATTTCTATCATAACATCCATTTAGGATGAGAGTAAAAATTATAATCAACGTATTATGTGCAGATATATATAATATTCGGTTCATGGTTAATCTGTTATAATATTTAAAAAAATATCAATTAGTAATAGAAACTTGAATGAATGTTCGGATTTCCCATTCATTACCATCTGGAAAACCGATTGCTTTTGGATCAGGCACCCAATTTCCAGCTGGATCAATAGTGGTGACTGGAGAATATCTTGGTGAAAACATATTTAATGTTCTATATGTAGTCCTGATACCAGCTTTAGTTGCAGGAAGCATAAACCAATCAGGTTGTATTAATTCGGTAGATAATTCAGCAATGCATTGTACAGGGTATGTAAGGTTAAAATCTCGATGATAATCGAAAGGACCCCAATCATTAAACTTTGTAATAATCCACAATTTAGACTTCTTATATATAGTTCTTAGATCTGCACCAAAGCGATTGATTGTTCTAATATCATTTCCATTGGCTTGTCCATTACCAATATATAGATTAGCGATAAGACCTAATTCTGGATTTAGTTTAGAGACAATACGTAGATTTGCTTCCCATAAATCTTGAGCAGGCGCGGCACCTGGAAAAACGAATGTGGTTCTACCATTTGCTAAAATCCCAATAGAAGCATCTTGTGTTGTTGGAAGATGTCTGTATAATATATCAGCGCTTATAGCAAAGCGAGCATCTTCTGCACGATCATTGTCCCATTCATACATCCATGTTCCAGGGGTAGGGTCATATGTAAGCAGTAATTCACCAGCGATAGTTTCTCTATTTGATCTCACTGAAAAAGGATCATCTAAAATATTTCTTGGTCTTGCAGGAGATAGAACAGAAGCAGGAATTGGTCCTTCTAATGGTTTTTGCCAAAGGAAATTTGGTGCTATTTGTAGAGTTCCTACAGTAAAAGTAAGACCACTTAACACATTATACATATTTCCGCTACCTATATCTTTTAATCTCCAGCCAGTAAATGTTTTTGTATTATCAATGCCACCATTGGCAACTAAACCCATATAAGAAGCCAATGCATACCAATTAAGATTATTGTGTGAATATGTTAGTTTAATTTTTCCCCCAAGATTATCGCTTGCTTTTATATTATCCTGATATACAGTATAATTATTTTCATCACCTCTAATCAGTTGAAATGGACGGCCATTCAGTGGTTGCCCACCCCATAAACCACCGATGTGAATACCGATATTATCGAATGATTTTGCAATACCTAAAGATAATCTTCTTGTTTTGGGTTGTGGAACTGCGAATGAGCTTTGTAGACCACTTCTTTGGGTTATATCTTCATGAAAAATACCTGTAATTGCATAACCTGAAACAGTACTAGAGTATTTAATTAATAATGCTGGATTTGCTCCCCACCATAATTCCGGACCAAAAGCAATTTTTAATCCTTTGAGATCTTTTTTACCTTCTAATTCAAATCCAAATGGAGCTTCTCCATTATAAATATCTATATTAGGTCCATAATTAGCTTCTGGATATAAACCAAAAAAATCTCCTTCATAACCCCAATGAAAATGTCCTGTTCTATAAAAACCAGTAAGATTTGCATAAGAACCTGTCCAGCTTAGACTTGTTTTATACAATTGTACTCTATTATTAGAGTTGATTTGCTGTGTTCCGGTAGGCGTTGTTGCAGTAAAGGTTCTTCCTCTATTTTCATAAAATATCTCATCAATTTGATTTTCTGCAATATTACCAAGAACATTAAACTGAACATTTGCACTTAGATTAGGAGTAGGTTTTGCTGTAAATCCAATAATAAAGCTTTGCATATGATCAAAACCTAAAGAACTTGGATAAGTAGTAGAAGTAGGTTTCTTTGTTTGGCTTGTAGAAATAAGGCTACCGCCAGTATTAAATGTAGAAAGATTTGCTTGAAAATTACTTACATATACTTTTCCTTTGTCTTCAGATTCCAATATTGCCTTATCACTTCTTGCCTTAAGCATAGCTTCGATAATCATATCTTTATCATTCGAATTATCAGAAAGAATCTCTTCTTTTGAATAGTTATGATGAATATCACTTTGTAAAGAATTAGCTAATCGTGGAGAGTGTATCTGTGTCTTATTATCAAGTGAATAAGGATTAAATGAATGGATATTTTTTAATACATAATATGCAGCTCTGGGATATAATGTATAGACACCTAATTCATTATTTTTACCCTTTGCACAAATACCAAACCATTCTTCATTCATATTATTATCACCTTCTACATAGTCATTTTGATATCCTCCATTTGTCCAAGAAGCATTGATATCATGAGCATCTAAATTTGATGTCTGACCATATTTCCACCATCCATCGCTAAACTGAAATGTAAAGGCTCCAATACAATTTTCAGATTTGCCTAAACCAGAAGCATGTGCATAAATTTCCTTCCAATTTCCTAACAGTACCTTTGCTTGATATTCTTGATCTTCATTATGTGTTTTAGTATTAAAAGCATCTGCACCAAATTCAGTAAACATCATTGGTTTGCCTATTTCATTCTTAATTCTTTCAAAAGCATTATCAAAAGATATTCCTCTGTAAGCATTTATACCTAAAACATCTATGTCTTTACATTCTTTAGCAATGATATCAAGAAATAATAAATCTCCATTACATATTGCAATTGGATGCTGATTATCAATAGATTTCATTGATACAACAGCTTGATTGAATAGTTTATATAGATGAATAGCATCTAATGTGGATTGTCTTTCAGCAATAGGAATATTCTCTGTTTCTGCCCCCCTCCAGAATAATCCATAATTATTTTCATTACCTAAAAGAAACATTAATAATCCACGAGTATTTTTATACTCTTGAGCCAATTCTTGAGTTTCTTTTAATAATAATTCTTTAACTGCACTATTAGAATAATCTGTATTTGGAAACCATACTGAATTAATTGTTAATCCATATCTTCCAAATGTGTGATTAAGCATAGTAGAAATGCCGTAATTATCATAGATATATGTTATCCATTTAGAAGGAACCCCTGAATATTGTCTTATAGTATTAATTCCCATATGTTTTAACAAAGACATTTCATGGTCTAATGCAGCTTTTATTACTTCATCAGTTTGATTCCACAAGCTATAAGAATAATTTGTTCCAATTGGAAAATAATCCCAATTCATTCCATTGATAAAATATGGTGAATCATCTACATATAAAGTATGTCCATTATCAGAAGATTTTATATGTATTCTGCCTTGTTCGGCATAAATGGAAACTGTAAAAAACAGAAGGAAAAAGTAGTAGCGAATATTCATAATACTGCAAGACAATACAAAATAGAGAAGAGTGAGTATGGATGTTATACTGGTAATTTAATCAATCATATATTAACTTATAGTATCATAATGAATGTATTGATTGATTCGATATTGATGCACTAGTATATTTGTACAGACATAATAACAATCTAATTCCTCATTATGTTTCATAGCATAGATTGATTCTGTTTTGCTGGAGTTTGTTTACCAAAATCTCATCATTTTTTATAATTCCTATGAATCCCAAAGTTGACTTATTGATAGAAACATATGATAAATGGCAGGAAGAATTAACTATTCTGAGAAGCATTCTTTTGAATTGCGGCTTAGATGAAGAAGTTAAGTGGAGATCACCTTGTTATACTTTTCAAGGTAAAAATATCTGCATCCTGTATGCATTTAAAGAGTATTGTGGATTAAGTTTTTTTAAAGGAGCTCTTTTACATGATTCGCATCAACTATTAAAAAAACCTGGTGAAAACACTCAATCAGGAAGAATGCTAAAATTCATACATACCAAAGATATTGTGAGTATTCAGGATATCATTAAAAAGTATATACTAGAAGCTATTCAGATTGAATTATCGGGAGAAAAAGTTCAATTTAAACGATTAGATGATCAAGAAATACCTCTAGAATTTCAAGATATGTTACAAGAAAGAGAAGATATTTATACTGCTTTTAAAGCTTTAACACCTGGTAGACAAAGAGCCTATCTAATGTTTTTTTCTGCATCAAAACAAAGTCAGACAAGAATAAACAGAATAGAAAAGTATATCCCCAGAATTTTAGATGGTAAAGGCATGCAGGATTGTATATGTGGTCTTTCCGGTAAAACGCCAATTTGTGATGGCTCACACAAGCAATTAAAAACTACTTAATGTTCTCATTTTTCTAAATCTTTTATGATAAATTTTTTCATATTCATCATTGCATTGCCTGCATATTGAGCTGTTTGTGGATTATTGAATAATGCACCTAAATGCTCTGGTATAATTTGCCAGGAAATACCATATTTATCTTTTAGCCAGCCGCATCTACCTTCTTCGCCTTCTTCAGTTAAAGATTCCCAATAATAGTCGATTTCTAGCTGATCTTTACATTCTATTACAAATGATATTGATTCATTAAATGTGAATAGAGGACCACCATTTAAAGCCATATATCTTGTTCCAGATAATAAAAATTGTATTACCATGTGATTTTCGCTCAGAATTTGTGAGTCTGGAAATATTGCACAGTAATAGTCAACAGCTTGTTTTGCATTATTATTAAACCACAAACATGGATATGGAGACTTTTTCATTAGATTTTTAAGGTTTTGAATATTGTTTTCTGAATTCCACTATTTTCTTAATCAAATCAACTGGCAAGGGTTTATCTAAAGGAAATTGAATTGCACCTTTGGAATATGTAAAACCTTGTAATTCTTCCTTGATATAATTAATACCTGTGGCTGTTGGATAAAAGCCAATATGCTTTGCATAACCAGCAAAATATACCAATACTGTCTTTGTTTTATAAGCTGGCATATTATAACTAATAATCTCTTCAGCTTCTGGAATTACAGATTTAATGATTATGCGCATTTCATGTAGATAATCTTGTATATGTTTTGGAAAGCTATCGATATAAGAATCTACTGATGAATGTTGTGTTTTCATAGCATTAATTCAGGAGTAATACAGAATATATATTGGTGTCTAATCTTTGTAAAAATGAATGTGATGCATAAATATGGAGCTTTTGTTTTATACCTTTTTTTTGAATAATACATGGAGAATATTCTTTCTTAAAGGAATTATCTACTTCAATATGTTTAAAAGCTTTTGATGCAAATTCTCCTATGTGTAATAATGAATAATCCGAAGAATCACTGAATCCCCCAGAAATCCAAAAAAGGTCGGGTTTTAACTGATAAAAGACATTTTTATTAAATGATGCATGATTTTTCAGTAGTTTTTTATCTTTTATCTTGTCTGCATGGGCCATTACAGTATTATTTAATCCCATAAGATCTATAGTTTTACCTTTATACGTATAAGCAGTTCCGCCTGCAACTAATACTCCTTGAGAAGGTAAAGTAGATTCATTAACAAAGAATTCAGATAATGTATCTCCTAGGGATCTACCTTCGATAGCTATATTCCATTCATGTTTTAATGGTGATTTTCCTGCTAATGCGTCAATTAATCCAGAAGAAATAATTGCAAAAAAACATAATATGATGGCAAATTGTTTTGAAATAGTTAAGCCATAAAAATCAAGTATAATCAATAAGACAATATAAAATATTGGCAATGTGGTTTGCATAAAACGGAAATATGCAAAGTGATCTCCACCTGAAAATAAGGGAATAGCAAAACTGATAAGAATAGTACTTATAAGTATATAGAAAACAGGACTATATCGATGATTGCTGTATTTTTTAGAGATTCTATCCAATAATATTTTACTTATTGCCAAAGTAGATAAAAGAGATAGTGGATTTGCAGTTAAGAACCTATATATATATCCAATTCCATGCTTAAGATTTGACAGAATATCAGAAGATACTTTTGCATAATATGTATTGGGTAATGGATATCCAAAATAGCTTAATCGCCATATTAATAAGCCTATTACTGAACATATAAATACACTTAAAGGTATAATACTTTTATTCAAACTATGTCCAAAAGATGAAGTTTTCTGATATAAAAGTACATATCTAGAAATTAAAAAAAACGTACCCCATAGCATGGCTTCTGGTCTGGTAATTACTAATAAGCCAAGTAATAAAGAAAAAACATATTGTTCTTTAGCTGTACTTTCTTTATTGATAATAGAAACTATATGAAGAATAAGCAGAATAATCAAACTAGTCCATAAACCAGTTTCCATGATAGATAAAATTGTCCATTCTATAAAACCAGGTATCAAATAGACACAGCATAATAGAACTATCGACGGAATAGAAAAAGACGAAGAAGGGAATAATGAATCAGTGAATCTGGTAAGCTGAAAAAGAGTAAAGGAAATAATAAGAATATTAAATAGAATAAGAAGTAATTCCGGGTATTCTGAAATCTTAAAATAAAGCGATCCTAATAATGTCCACGATAATGAAGTAAATCCTTCTACATGTTCACCACCAATTGAATAAACAAAGCCATATCCATGTGCAATATTCTTCATATAGACAAAATAGATATTGGCATCATCTACCCCAAAGAGAGAATGCATATTATTATTCCATGCCAAAGCAGTACTTGCTATGGTACACATCAT
>Ga0209358_10000996_pt1 | contig 23485 bp, 26 predicted proteins | sample LauGreFa1BDMLBSN_2_FD_187574 | JGI IMG/M metagenome (GOLD analysis project Ga0209358, IMG submission 187574) | Freshwater lake microbial communities from Lake Michigan, USA - Fa13.BD.MLB.SN (SPAdes) (version 2) | ecosystem: Environmental > Aquatic > Freshwater > Lake | place: Lake Michigan, USA...
AAAAAGGTGAAGAGGGTGAAGAATATGGAAAGGGTGAAAAAGGTGAAGAGGGTGAAGAATATGGAAAGGGTGAAAAAGGTGAAGAGGGTGAAGAATATGGAAAGGGTGAAAATAAAGATTATATAGAAGAAAAAGTTAATAAAGAAAAGTGTAAGAAAAATGAATATGGTGATAAAGATGGAAATAATGAAAAATATAAAAAAGAGAAAAATATAAATAATGATATTAAAGTTATAAATATCAATAATAATAAAAAAGAAAAATCGCTTTCTGAGAAAAAAAAATTAATAAAAAATAATATATATAAAATATATAAATTAAATAAGAAAAAAGATTCGTTTTTCTAAGTAATATTTTATATAATTAATTAGTAAAATGAGTAGTTGGATATTTACATTAGTTTTATCATCCATAATAACAGTTTTAGCATTATTAGTTGAAGCAAATGAAAAACGTGAAAATAAATATATTTATGCAGCAAAGATATTTTTAATATCATATGTAACAATATATTTAGGATTAATTTTTGGATTAAATTTAGATAATTCTAATTGTCCAGAAATTGAAATTGGTGATGCACCATTTTAAATAAATTTTGTTTATCAAAATAAAAATGATTGATTTTATTTTTGAAAATATTTATTATAAATTATGTATTGCAATAGTTATTTCATTAATTATAACATTTTCACATGAAATTAAAATATTAAAAGAATATTGGATATTAATAATAATAACATTTATATGTTTATTATCATTTTCAACTGGTGATATAGGTATTATATTATTAATGATAGCATTAACATTAATAACATTTAATTTACAAGTAAAAATTAAATAAAAAATGAATTTAATTTTAAGATTTAAAAATAATTAAATAATATAAATAATGAATATTATTAATAATAATAAATATTGGTATCTATATCCATACTGTCATGATTATATTGAAAATAAGGATAATATAATAATTAATATAAATGATATATCTAAAAAAGAAGAAGTATATATTGTTTCTTCTAAAAATAGAAAGAAAATTATAGAAGAAAAACCAAAAATTAATCAATCTACTTGTGCTTCAATAGATTTATTTTCATAATAATTTATACAAATTTATTTTTTACATATAACCTACATCTTGGTTGATCCGTATTATGAGATATAGATTGTGTATAATTTTGACATATTGAGAACATATTTGGAGTATTATTACTAACAATGATGCTTTGGATAACATGCTAGTGTTGGTGATATTGGACCAATATTACTAGCTGTTGAGAGACATTCAAGTGTTTTTCATCATCATTCGATGTAGCTTGTAGTTTATCTGCCATTTTATAGAATTATTAAACCTTAATTCTTTTGATTCAATATTAAAATTATCTCTAAGTATTTTTTCATTTTTGTAAAAAATGTAATATTTTACATGTAATAAATTACAAAATTATAAAATTCAGAATATACAGTAGTTTTAGCGTAATATGTAATAATCTACATTTTTTAGTATTTCTTTTTAACTACGATAGATGGACCACTTCGTTTTTTTCTAAAAGCATCTATATTAAATAATTCTTCAGCTTCTTCTTCATCATCGACATTTGCAATATTTTCATTATGAATCATCCAGAATTCTTTTGATCCTATAGTAAATGGAGGATGGTCTTCAGCTTCGTACCAGAAGATACAATCTTCTAATTTATTTGATTTTGAACAATTATCTATAACTAAACAACCATATTGATCAGTTAATTGTGTAAGAGTATCACAGAATGCTTCAAATGTTGGAAATATTGAAGCATAACTTTCATATATTCTACGTCTGTTACCAAAGTTGTTCTCGCGTAAAATAAAAGTATAATCCACGTTGCCTCTTAGGTCCGGAGGGATTCCGAGCGGTGCTTGCATAGTTATCGCCAGGAATATTTTCTGATGTCTACCGTTCATAAAAATATAACGTATATTTTTGTCACGTTTCCAACACCCATCATATAAACAATCATCTAATAATAGAAATGCTCTAGGATCTATTGAGGATTTACCATACATCATTGTTTCTTTAGTAATTCTTTTAGTCATTAACTTTTGACGAGTTACAACATTATTAATTAATTCCGGTGTATATTCTTCATGTATAAATAAACTAGGAATTATTGAACTATATGTTTGTGTAGCACCTTCAGTTGGACATATTACAGTTCCTATAGGAATATCACGATGATAATATAGAATATCTTTGAGTAAAAAAGTTTTACCAGTATTTCTTTTTCCTAATAAAATAATTACCTTATCGTCGGTAATACTAGATGGATCAAATTTTCTTATATGTAATTGCATTTATTTATATAAAGTTTTATTAATTTATATTTAAATTTACGCACATTAATTAAATTAATATTTTGCTTCCCCGTCGAGGAAGCAAAATATTAAAGGAGTTATCTTCCAGATATTCCCTTTATGAATTATCAAATTTATATTTTAAAATTTGATAAACTATTTAAAGGTTATATTATTATAATATATATCCCTAAAATGGATATAATAAAAGCATTTAATGAGAATAATCTCAATATTCAAATTACAATTAAAGGAAGTGTAGAAAATCCCTTATTTAGAGCAACTGATATTGGAGAAGTTTTAGATATAAAAAATATTCATCAAAATATTTCAGATTTTGATGAATCTGAAAAATTATTTATTACAATAGATACAAAAGGAGGACCTCAAAATATAATTTTTTTAACAGAAAATGGATTATATAGAACATTAATGAAATGTAAAAAACCTATAGCTGTCACTTTTCAAAAATGGGTATGTAATATTTTAAAAGAAATTAGATTAAAAGGCAAATATGATTTAGAAGAAGAAATTCGAAAAAAAAATGAAGAAAATCAAAGACTTCAAGATGAAAATAATCGATTAGTATCAACAAATGGAAATCCAATTATCTATATTTATAATACAGATACAAGACTTGAAAAACCAGATTTGAAAATAGGAGTAACTGAAAAATATAGAGAGAGATCAAAACAATATAAAACAAGTCATCCATTTGGTCGCATGGAATTTTCAATTGATATTCCTGCCGATATAAATTTAAAAACAGTTGAAAGTTGGATACATTATATTCTTGATAAACATAGATTGAAAGGAGAAGTATTTGGTTTAAGTATAGATGAAGCAAAAAAACAAATAATACGTGTAGTTAATTCATTATTATTATCAAGTATAAAAAATGATGATGAACGTATTGAAAAACTTAATAAATTAATTGATCATGAAACAATAGTTATTCATAATATTCCTAATTCTGAATTATCAACTCAAACTATTGCTATTCAAACAGATTTAAATTCAGATTATAAATTAATTGATAATAATATTACAAAAAAATTTTATACTAAATTTGATGAATATATTGATAAATGTTGTGAATTAGATGAAAATTATGAAGTTCCATCTGATAATATTATCGGACAATATCGTATTTGGACTAAATCTGCAGATAAAGAAGTATATCATGCATTATTAGATTATTTAGCAACTAGATTTCGTCCAATTAGAGTTAAGAATCAAGACATGGAAAATATTGTTTATGGATATCGCGGTGTAAGATTAAAAGAATTAAATTATGTTCAATCATTTGCACCATCTGATCCTGAGACATTTATTTTTAATATTTGTAAATTCTGTCCCAATGGTAAAATATTACAAGCTAATATCATTAAAGAATATTCTATTTGGAAAAAAAGACTAAATAAACAAGAATTACCAGATGATGCAAAAATATTAAAAAATTATTTAAAAAATTGTGAATATATATTATTGTCAAATTTATGGACAACAAACGGTAATGGTATGGGATATTATGGTTTATGTTTACGATCACAAGAAAATTTAAACAGAAACTCATCTTCAACTTCAAAAGCAGTTGAAAAAAGAAATATTAATACTAATGATATTATTGGATCATGGAATACAATTTCTAAAGCTGCTCATGAAGAAGGAATATCATCTACAAAAATGAGCAGAATTATAAAAAATAAAATTCAATTAAATGATTATTATTATTGTGAAGCATTGAAAAAATCATAAACTCATTATATAATATGCTATTTTATAAACATTTAAATTATTCATATTTATCCAAGTATAACACATTGATCCACAATTAATAGAACTCATTCCATTCCAATTATATTGTTTATCAAATGGTAATATTAATATAAATTTATTATATAGACTAACGTCTATTCCTATTCTTCTAGTATAATTTTTAGAATAGTCCATTAATAAATAAGAATCTACTGATGAATAATTCCAGTTATTTTTTCCATTACAAGGAATTGTAATTCCTTTAATAATAATATTATTAGTTTCTGAAAATTTTAAAGAACAATATTTAAATATTTCTTTTAATGAATTACTATTTTGAAACCAAATTGATTTCATATAATTAAATGAATTTGTTGTAATTTTATTACATATTTTTTCAATATAATAAGTAATTGTTTTTAAATTTAATTCATTACATTTCGGAACTAATCGAGAACTTAATGGTAAAATATCAGAAATAATAAATATATTATTGAGATCAAAATTTCCAAATATTTTTACAGATGACCAAGTAATAATATTATCATAAATAATATTAGTATTAAATGATAATTGTATTATAGAATTATCATATTTTTTAAGAAAATATTGATATTGATCATCAATATGATTATCACGAATTAATAATTCTCCTTGCAAAGAAATTTCTTGTGAGTTTATTAATATAGGTAGTAATAGTAATGATATAATTACACTCATTTTATTAAATAAATAAAATGTTTTTAAATATTTATTTATTAAACTTTTCAGGATAGTTTTATTTTTTATATTATCACCACCAATTATTGTTAAGACAAAAGAATTTAAAAAAATATAGTATATTTTTTGTAATTCTTTTGATTAATAAATAAATTGATTGATTTATTGATTTTTTATTTATTTAAGAAATACCACCACCTGATAAATTATCTTTATCGGTCCATGGATCTGTTTTATCAAACATATTCTTAAATATAGATGATACTGGATTACTATTAAGTTGTTCTTCATAATAGCTACGAGGTATAAATCTGTACTCAACTCTAGTATTTTTTTTTAATGCTTTAAATTTTTGATCATAAATTCCATGAATAATTAAAAATATACCAAAACAAAAAAAAAATATAATAATGGATTTCATTTACTATATTTTATATAAAAAAAATAATTTATTTAACTTTAAATAATATTTATGCACATGTCCACACCCATTTACATTGTTTAGTTGGAGGTTTCGGTGGGAAATGTAATATTGGTGGTGGAGATTTAACAATGTCTGATGGTAATGGTGATGGAAAATACATACCAGCATCCCAATTTTTATAACAGTCAAATTTAATAGAATATTGAGTTTTTTGAATTCCATTTTGATACATTTTGAAAACTGTATCACATAATAGTTTTGCATTTTGTGCTAATTCATTTAATCCAGTTTTTGTACTAATATAGTTTCTAAAAGCACTTTCATCATTATTATTAGATACTATAAAGTTATAATTATAAAATAATTTTTTAGAATTAATATATACTTTACAATTACTATTAATAATAATATTACCTGGTGATTTTAATAATGCATCCTTAAGCCATATACATGCATTACTTTTAACAAAATCTACACTGATATCCGTATATGTAGTAGTACTAAAAGAAAATTCCATTCTTCCTTTAATAGCATTAGTATTTGGTGATGGAGTGGGTGATGGTGGATAATCAACTTTAAATGGCGGTGGTGGTGGTGGAGGTGGAGGTGGAGGTGGAGGAGGAGGTAGAGGAGAATTAACTTTAGCTGGGGGAGAATTAACTTTAGGTGGGGGAGAATTAACTTTAGGTGGGGGAGAATTAACTTTAGGTGGGGGAGAATTAACTTTAGGTGGTGGAGAATTAACTTTAGCTGGGGGAGAATTAACTTTAGGTGGTGGAGAATTAACTTTAGGTGGGGGAGAATTAACTTTAGGTGGTGGGGAAGATATTGATGTTTTCTTATCAAATTTTAAAAATACTAAAGCTTTACTTGTAATATTATCAACACTGTCAAATGTAATTGTTAGATTTAGATTAGTTAAATACCAGCTTGTACCTCTTGTAATTATACCTAGAATAGTTGATGCTTTAACATCAGTAACTTTACCAGTTGTTTGATGGACACTAAGTCTCCATGCAGTTCCTGATAAATCTTGTTCATATGGACCAACTCTAGGACGATAACTAATAAAATATGATGTAATATCATCAATATCATTAATTTTTACGAATGAATTATAAGCTGTCATATGACCTGGAATATTAAATGTGTATAATTGGTTATAATTAATTGTTTTCATATCAATTGTTTCTAATGCATCACGCCATTTAAGTCTCCAAGATTGTGGTGCATTATAACAAACATGCCCTGCAATACCCATAACACAACTATAATCTCCGTATTCATTAATTGAACCTCCTGATGTTAAACTACGAGAATGCATTAATCCCATAGTATGACCTACTTCATGTGGTAATGTTGTAGCTGCAACATATGCCATATTAATCCATGCATAACAATATGAACCACAACCAACTGATCCCAAACCAGCCCACCCACATGCTAATTTTCTGGATGGCAATAATGTGATATATCTACTATATTGTTTTAAATCAATACCAATACTTTTACTATAATTTTGTGCATATTCTGCCCATGCATATGGTTCTACACCAGTACATTTAGTAGAATCATATTTATAACCATAACTCATTACACCTGAACATGGTATATGAATTCCAGTTACAATAATGTTATCTTTTTCTAAGAATTGTGTTGCATTAAAAGAACATGTTTCAAAGAAACCTTCTAATGATGTCATACTTGTAGTTGTATTATATTTTTTAAACCATCTTGATTTTATATAATCTAAATTATAATCAGCTGGTGTATTACATAAAGTTTCAATATAAAATGTTACAGATTTCATAAAAGGTGGTCCACCTTTAGATGCTGGTCGTGAGCTTAATGGTATAATATCAGATAATATTAAAATATTATTAGAATCTAATACACCTGTTGCTCGTATAGTTAACCAAGTAACAATTGTCTCAGTAGGTATATCGATATTAATAAAAGATAACATCATAATTGATGACGATGTTGTAATAAAATATTGATCTTTATGTGCGTGATCAGTAAGAACTGATAATTCACCTTCAACAGTAATTTCATTTGACTGTGCGGATAAAAATGATGTAGAAAATAGTAAAGGCAATAATAAAATAGTATTTAAATTTTTCATCATTTTTATATTTTATTTAAATATAATTATTTTTAAATATTAATAATTTAAATTATAAAATAATTTATTTTATATAATTAAATGGTTAAAAAAGCATTAATAATAGGTATTAGTTATATAAATACTGCTTATCAATTAGGAGGGTGTATAAATGATGCATGCACTATGTATTCTTTATTAACAACTAAATATAATTATTTACCAAATAATATCAGAATGCTTTGTGATGATCCCTCTGCAATTACATGTGGAGTTAATTCAGGTATACCAACAAAAGCAAATATTTTAATGTCATTTAAATGGTTATTAAATGCAGCAAAAAAAGGAGATATATTAACATTTTATATAAGTTCTCATGGTGAACTTGTAGGAAATAACGTAAATGAATTAACAGGTCACGATGAAGCTATTAGATGTTTAAATAATGAATTTTTAATTGATAATGATATTAGATCATCTTTAATAGCTCAAGTTCCACCTAATGTACAATTAACATGTTTCTTTGATTGTTGTCACAGTGGGACTATGGCAGATCTTAAATACAATTATATATATAATCCATATAGTTCCAATGTTTTTACATTAGGTATAGAAAAAAATTTAGATGTACCAGGTAATGTAATTACTTATTCGGCTTGTTACGATTCTGAAACTTCAGGTGATGCATCATTTGGAGGTAAATTTATTACAAATCCTAATGGATCTAAAACATTTCAATGGGGTCCGCGAATGGGATGTTTTACTTTTTATTTAATTCAAACTCTTACTGAACATAATTATAAAATTGAATGTTCAGATTTATTAAAAAATGTTTATGAAAAATTAATAAATAATGGTTATAATCAACATCCTGAATTCGGATGTTCAAAACCAGAATTTTTTACTTTACCATTTAATTTATAAATGGGGAGCTCAGATTTTCCCCCCATAACCCATGTTATTAAATTAATTATTTGTAGGAATTTCTGAACTAGTAGGAACTTCTGAATCAGTAGGAACTTCTGAACTAGTAGGAACTTCTGAACTAGTAGGAACTTCTGAACTAGTAGGAACTTCTGAACTAGTAGGAACTTCTGAACTAGTAGGAACTTCTGAACTAGTAGGAACTTCTGAACTAGTAGGAACTTCTGAAGATTCAAGAGGAATATCATGTAATTTCTCATTTTCAACAGTAACTTTTGAATCACTTTCTTGTTTATTTTTAAGCCATAAATCTTCTTCTTCCATTTTAGCTTTAGTGTTTGCGAATTGGAGTTCTCGCTTGCGTTCTTCATAGAAAACATCTTTTTTATCTTGATTTTCTTTATAACTTTTCATTAGAGTATTAAGATGTGTTTCAGCATATTCTTGATCAGAAATTTCATCTGGATTTGGACTCCATGGACACCAACATCCTACTTGAGCAACATAAACATGAAACTTATTATCCATTCTTTTAAGAACTTGCGCACGTACTTCTGCTTCTCTCATTGTATCAAATGTACCTCGAATCTTAATACCACGAATACTTGTTTTAAAATTATTTTCTTCATGGAATGTTGCATCTAATTCTGTACTATTAATACTAATATAATAGTTATATTCATCTTGAATTTTTGAAGGATCAAAAATATATTGATATCTTTCTTTAATTACATTTAAAATTCCTGAATCATCTTTATATTTATCACTTAAATTATTAAAAAAAACATTCATATCATCTGAAAAATTCTTTAAAAACATTTCAAAAAAATATAATTCCTTTTTCTTTAAAATTTCCTCTGGTGAAATAAAAGAAAGACAAACAAAATTTTGTCCACGAATCGGAGGATCATTATCTAAAAAATCTTCTTCTTGTACACTAACTGTATTTTTAATGGATGCCATTATTTAATAGTATTAATTAATTATTTTTTTATATAGTTTTATTTTAATATATTTTTTTCTTTAATTAGAATATAAAGAAATGTCTAATTATGCATCGCTTCCAAATCCAGCTTATCAAGTAACAACTCCAACTCCAACACCAGTTGTTACAAGTTCGCAAAGTTCTAATTTTTCTGTAGATGGTAAAGAAATTGTAATTAGAATTATTAAATATATTCTTGAAGGTTTAATGGTTGGTATTGCAGTTGCTCTAATTCCAAAGAAAGGAGCTGTTAGTATGGAAGAAATTTTAACAATTTCATTAGTGGCCTCGGCTACCTTCTCACTTTTAGATATGTTTGCACCTTCAATTTCTAATGCAGCAAGAACTGGCAGTGGCATCGGAATTGGAGCAGGTATTGTCGGAGGTATCCCAATTCGTTAAATTTAAATTAAATTAAAACATTTTTTAGTTTAATTTCATTTAAATTATTATAACCTATATAAATATTCATTAATCTATGTATTTGTAAATGATATGAATGTATCGTTATTATTTTATATATACAAAAATAATTTTATAATTTAAAAATAATAAAAATAATTTGATAATAAATACAAATCATTCAAGTATATATTGTATTTTTATTTTGTATCGTATACTGAAATTAGTGATAAACATTAAAATTCTTTTGTTTCAATATCTTGTATTTTCTTTATCAGAAATACTAAAACTATTTAAATCTTTAACAATTAATGTATCAACTATCCGAATTTTAGAATCCATTACACATATACAAATTAAAATTATTCAAGTATAATCAATATATTTTTTAGAAAAAGTATATAAATTATTCTCGATTGCTTTGTACATTTTAATTAAATTTTAACCTATGTAAATTAATAGTAAAATAATTATTTATCACCTTTTTTCCAAATATTTTTAAATTGTCTAAAAATGTATAATTTTCAAAAACTAAATGAATTTTTATTAAAAAATATTTTTAATACTTTATTATTTGTATTTATATTAAATTATCAATATTATCAGGTATTTATAATTTAGTAAATATTCCAAATTTTATAAAGAATCAATATCAAGTTTTTTATAATATTCATTTCAATATATCTAGAAAATTCAATTTTAGTTAATAAATAATTTAAAAATTTTTCAAATTTTTGAGAATAAAAATACTCAAAAATACTTAAAGATAATTCAAAATAATAATAACAATATGGGTATATATCCTGATCATGGTTTAGAATATCATGTAGTATTAAAAAATAATATGCATTTAATAGTAGCAAATATTAAAGATATTGATAATAGGTTAGAAAAATCAGAATTTTATAAAAAAAGAAAAGATAAATGGTTTATGATAAATAATAATATATGTAAATTATTAAGTATTATAGATTTACATGATCTTGACATCGAATTAAATGAAAATGAAAAAAATAAATTGAATGAATATTTAAATAAATATGGTGAGGAAGTTGATGATCATGGGTGGTATGATGTTTGTAAAATATATGATACTTATGAGCTCTAATAAATAAATATTCATTCATTCATCCAATTATTATTAATGCAAATATATCCTTTATTATAATAGAAAGTTTTACTTTCATAAATAGGTGGTTGATATTTAAATATATTTATATCTTCAATAACAGCATATTCAATTAATTCATTTAAATATGTTATTTTTTTAAATAAAATATATTTATATTTTTTAGAAATTTTATTATCTTTGCCTAATTTTATATAATATTCATTACATTCATCTTCACCTTTTTGAATTTTAATCTTATTATTATTTATAAATTTATTTAATTCATTTACAAATAAATTGGGTATTTTAAGTTTGGTAAATATTCCAAGTTTTATACGAGAATCAATATCTAATTTTCTAATAATATTCATCTCAATATCTCTAGGAAATTCCATTTAAATATTAAATAAAAATTAATATTTAATAAATTTCAATTTTTTTATATTATATAAATGTAAAAAAAAATATTTGATAATAGTTTTTATATAAGTATCAAATGCTTAATCATAATATAAATAATTATCCGATATCCAATTGTATAGATATTAATGAATATGTTTGTTGAGTCTATATTTATTTTAGATTATGATTTAAATAATTTCATATAAGATACAGAAATAGAAAAATGTTCAATAAAATAAAAAAAAGATTTTTTAAATATGGATCAAAAAATCAATTACTACAAAAGATTATTTATGTTTTTCCAATAAATATAAAAAAATAATTAAATTAAGTTTTATCTTAAAATAAAAATATCTATTGTTTTTAAAAGTAATGTATCATAATACGTTATTATCATATTCTAAAGCAAATCCAATTGATATAAAACATAAACCACATATAATTAATTCAATACATGGATTTAATTCATATTTATCTCCGTCAACATCTAGAAATTATTTAATGATATCGCATGCTTCATCATCACCATATTATTTTACAAAAAAAAAATACATAGATGATATTAATATATCAATTAAGAATACAAATTTAAGATTTGAAACATATTTTCCAGAATTATATGAAAAAATTAAAAATCATGATGATGTTATAGATGAATTAATGTTTTATAATACATTTCCGTATCGTGGTGATAAGTTTAAAACTTATATATATAATAAAATATTACTTATTATTGATAAATATAAATATGATGAAGAAACTACAGATTTATTAATTAAATTTATGAATGAATTATAATTAATAAAATTTATTTTATTATAAAAGATTTTATTTTAATTAAATAATACTCATTTATAAAAAATTTGATATTGTATAAAAAACTTTATAATTCATCATAGAATTAAAAAAAAATGGATTCAATCATTCAAGAGATCAATAATTTTAATAATACATTTTCATTATCTCCTGGACAAGATAGAAATGATAAAAGATTTGAAATAATTAATAATATTAAAAATATTATTAATGAATTAAACATTATGTTTGATATTAATGGAATTGTTAAAAATAAAGATAATGGTGTAAATGTTTTTGCGATGATTTTAATTAATTTGAAAATACAAAATTATAAAAAGTATTATTATGGTGAAATAATTACAGATAATATATTAAATTTCTTAATAAAACAATTATATAATGATTCTAATTATATTAAAAATATTGCAAGAGAATTATTTACAATGATTATTAATAATGATCTTCTTTCAAAAGATCAAATAATAATATTTAGAAATTTTATAATAAATTATTATAATAAAGTTGATAAAAATAATTCAGATTATAATAAAATAATTGAATGGATTCATGAAATTCTATTACTTACATCAAATTGTAATAAAAATTCATTATTGGGATGTATTATTGGAAAATGTGTTGGAGATTCACTTGGCTTCATAGTTGAAGGACATGGTCCAAATAGATGTTCTGAATTTGTAAATGAATTTGTATTACAGAAGAAATATCCTGAATGGGTACGTTGTTCAAGTCTTAAATATGGCCAATATAGTGATGATTCACAGTTGACAAGAGAATTATTGATTTCTCTGTTAATGAGTGAAAAAGGAAAAATTGAAACATTAATTTATGCTAAACAAATTTCAAAATTATTTATTCCAAATAATTATAGAATTGTTGGATATGGAAGAACTTGTGCAAAAGCTGGAGAAGCAATTTATAACGGTCAATGTTATAAAACAACTGGATGTACAGAGAGTTATGGAAATGGGTCTGCAATGAGATCAGCACCAATTGGTATTTTATTTAATAAAAAAGAAGATATTATTGATATATCTAGAAAATTATCAAGTATTACTCATTCAAATCCAAGATGTATGTCATGTTCAAGTGTTATTGCATTAGCAAATAAATTTGCAATGGCTTGTAAAAATATTGAATTTAATATTGATATGTTTATTAAATATATTTCACAAACAGAAGATGAATCATTAAATAATTATATTAAATTAATTCCTAGTTTAATTCAAAATAATATAAGTAGAGATGAAGTATGTAAAAAATTTGTTAAAATTGGAATGGATGATGGAGAAGGTGAATGGGATGGAATTTCACCTGGAGTAACTCAAACTATTTTATGGAGTTTGTATTCATTCTGTAAATATCCTAATTCATTTATTGATTGTATAGCTGAAGCAATTGCTGTTGGTGGAGATGTAGATACAACTGCAGCAATTTCAGGAGCAATTTCAGGATCACGTTTGGGTGATCAACAAATACCAGAAGTATGGAAATATGAATTAAATGATTTAAATGAATGGAATTATACTGATTTATGTAATTTGGTTAATGAAGTTTTTAAGATTGTGAATAATAATGATATTAAATTAATTTATTAATTTAATATATATAGACAAAAGAATTAAGGAATTATACTATATTTAGTGTATTATTTTTATTAAAAATATTTTTTTTAATGTAAAAAACTATATTATTTATTACCATAATTAATATTTTTATATATACAAAAATTATTTAAAATTATTAAATCATTAGATATTTAAAAATAATAAAAATATTCTTACATATAATTTATTAAAAAAATTTAATATTTATTACCAGTTTAATAATACAAAATATTCAAGTATATATATTGTATTTTGATTTAATAATATTATATACTGACATAGGTAATAAACCTTAATTCTTTTGATTCATAGTATTTATATTTGTATAAAATTTAATTAAATTTTATTTTTATATTTTTTTAATAAAAATGTTATTAAATAGTGAATCGATGATTTTTGAATTTGATGATAAGAATATTGACACTATAAGTAATACATATATTAATTTTAATAATTATTTACAAAATATAAAAAATCAATTAAAATATAATTATTATTATATTGAAAAATGCCCAATAAATTATTTAAAAAAAAATTATAAAAACAATAAAAAAGATAAATATATTAAAATAAAATTAATTAAAATTGAACCTAAAAAAATAATATATGGTTTTGATATTAAATAAAATATCTTTTATAAAATAAAAATGAATTTTAAAAAAAATAACAAAAAAAATAAAGATAAAAAAGGTATTAATATTTTTTTATTATCACTTTTAATAGTTATAATATTAATTATTATTCTATTCTTTATAGCTATTAAATTAGCTATTTATGTCGCTATCGGAGCAGCAATTGTATTTTTAGGTATTTGGTTGTATAACAGTTATATTAAAAAAGATAAAGTAACAGATGAAGAAAAATAATATAAAAAGTTAGAGTATTTAAAAAAAATTTGATTCTTTATTAAAATATAAAGAAGAAGATATAACTAAAATTAATATATGGAATCTCAGACTTCAATTAAGGAATTAATAATGCAAGAATCATCAGAAAGTGTAAATAAAGTAAATAAAATTTGGTCATCATATGATAGAAATGAATTTATTAATGAAGCAATAAATTCATTAAATGAAAATGGTTATAAAAATCAGTATAGATATAAAACATTCCCAAAAACACATGGAATTGACATTTATGATGTAAGAAGAAGCGCATTAACAGATTGTTTGGCTAAAACTATATTTAATGGTAGTCATACTGCATATCGTAAAATATCAATTGAATTTTATAATAATTTAATTCATAAAATTTCAACAAGTATATATACAAATCAATATTTAGGTAGAGATTTAATAGTCTTACAAAAAGGTAGTAATGCATATGCATATTTGATAGGAGAAATAGATGAAGAATTTACATTTTCAGATTCAGATATTATGATATATATAAATCCATTCTTACCTAGTAATGTATTTAATGAAATTAAAGCCAATGTGAAAATAATTGTTATGCAAACACTATCACAGTATAAAAGATTATTAGATTGTATGTTTTTTATGAATCTTCCTATTGATAATGTATTATTTGATCAAGAAATTATTAATGATTTTAAAAAAGAATATAAATTTAATTTGATGAAAATTAATTTTGATGATATGCCCGAGAATGCAGAGATATTAAGTCCATTTGAATGTGATGAAATTCGCAATTTTTGCTCGAGAAATAGTTGCATTATTCTAGATAGTAAAGTTAAAAATAATACAGTTGTTATGATCGATGTTCCTCATTATGATAAATCAGAAAGAATACCATTAAGAAAATCTCCACTATTTTGTTCAGTTAATGAAACTATAGATTTTTCTAGAGATAAAAATAATCTTCTACCTGGTCATTTCGATTTATTTAGAATGCGATTTAATAATATGTATATTGAAAAAAAAGATAATGAAATAATTTGTCAAGAAAGAATTACATCCGATTTTATTGATGTATCAATTGCTGCACAAAATGACGCAGAATTATTAGATTTTTGGCAAAGAGGGAAATGTTTATATATATATGAAAAATATGTAGAAACTTGGATTATGATTCCTGATATTACATCATGCATTAATGATCTTTATAAAATGTTAACTATTTATAATTGTCCTGATTCTAAAAGAATTAAAAGAATTGTTAAATATAATAAATTATTAGAATTACACGCACAGAATGCAAATGATCAATTAAAAGCTTTTCAAAATATATTTAATTTATAATTAAATGTCAATTATTTTTACTATTTTTTTATTTCTGTATGATAAAATAATTTTATCATATAATTCATTCGAATTACAAATAGGATAAAAAATATATTTTTCAATATTTAATTCATCAGATTTTAACCATTTAAAATAATTAATTATATTATAAAACTTAATACATTCACTATTATCTGAATTACATACATAAAATCTACAATTATCCATTAATTAATTAATTATAATTGTTTTTAAAATATTTACTATTTTTATATATATTCTTGAAGTATTATAAATTTGTTATTATATTTAAAGATTTATTACGTTATTTAAAGTATTCTAATATTTATAATAAAATGTTCTTATTATTACCAAAAAATTGCCAAGAATTAATATATGAAAATTTAGATATTATAGATAGAATAAATTTAAACAATGCATTGCCAAAAGATAATAAAATTAATAAAACAATTAATACAAATAAAGAATCAAATAAAAATATATTAATTATTTCAAAATTAATAAAAAAGAATAAAATTAATAAAAATAAAAAATCATTAAAAATTGTAAACTTTATTAAAAATAATATAAGTGATCCAATTGTTAAAAATATTGCAAAATTATTAGATATAAATATAGATAATAATAATAATAATAATTTAAATAATGATAATATTATAGATATTGAAAAACTTAAAAATCATATAATAAATGATATATTTGATGAAAATTTTATACAATCTATATTAAATAATATGTCTTTAGATGTATATAAAAGAAAACATTATAGCTATGATATTGAATATTTATTATGTTTATATTTAAAACCCATGAATTTCTATAATTATTTTAATATATTTAAAAACTGTATAATAGATAATAAAATATTTACATTTAATTGTCTTAATTATGGTAATTATGAATTATTTACTTATATTTATAATAATTTAATTGATATTTTAAATATAGATAGAAATGAATTAGAGAATAGTATAATTACATTAATGGGTCATCAAAAAAACCATAGACAATTTATTTGGAATAATATAGAACTATCAGATGAAAATAAAACAATTATATTAAATAGAATGATAGAAGAATGTGATTTTGATGGTATTCGAGAATTATTTATTAAATTTTCGGATTTTTAAATGATTTTAAGGAATTTTAATTATTTTTTTTTAAAAATTTTTCATAATATTTAAAAAAAAATTAAATATAATTTATAAATGGTATCAATAGTTATAAATTATTGTAGTAATGAAAAAGAATTTTTAGATGCAAATTTAAATGAATGTTTAAAATTTTCGAATGATATAGTAGTATCATATGGATCTCATTTATATGATTTTACACCTGAAAATATTGATCATATAAATTACTATAAAGAAAAATATAAAATTATAAATTTTGTTGAATATAAAGTTGATAAAAATTTAGATCTAAGTAAACAAAAAGGTGTTAATATGAGACCTACTGCTTATTGGCATAATTTAGCACGTTGGACAGGTATACAATCATTAAAAAACAAAGATTGGGTTTTTTTAATTGATAGTGATGAAATACCAAATGGTGACGATGTTAAATTATGGATAGATTTAAATTATAAAAATTTGAATGAAAATAATTGTTATAAAATAGCAACATATTGGTATTTTAAAAATGTTACTTTTCAATCCAAAACATTAGAAGATAGTATTTTATTAATACATTATAAGTATTTAACAGAAGACAATATTTTTGGAGATTTAGAAAGAGATTATTCAATCTATAACTCAAAAACTAAATTAATTAGAGAAGTTAAAGGTATTAACAATACAGTGTTATGGAATCACTTTAGTTGGGTCAGAACAAAAAAAGGATTATATCATAAAATAACTAATTGGGCACATTCGTGTGATATATTTAAAAATGTAAATGTTTCAGATATTATAAATTATATTTATAAAGATAATAATGTAAATGATATAGTTCATAATTATGATTATATAAAAGTAAATAATAAATTTAATATTATATTATGAATCAAAAGAATTAAGGTTTATTACCTATGTCAGTATATAATATTATTAAATCAAAATACAATATATACTGGAATATTTTGTATTATTAAACTGGTAATAAATATTAAATTTTTTTAATAAATTATATGTAAGAATATTTTTATTATTTTTAAATATCTAATGATTTAATAATTTTAAATTATTTTTGTATATATAAAAATATTAATAAATATTAATTATGGTAATAAATAATATAGTTTTTTACAGTAATTAAAAATATATTTTTAATAAAAATAATAGACTGAATATAGTATAATTCCTTAATTCTTTTGTCTCAAAATATAAAAAAATTAATATTTTTATATAAATTATTAATCTATAAAACCTTTTAATTACTAGTTATATATTTTTCTTTATTTATATTAAATATTATGTCATCTACTAATAGGAGTAATAATTCAAAAAGTATATCATATAATAGGATTAATAAAGATTCTAAATATATAGCCGAAGGTACATATGGATGTGTTTTTGATCCAGCTTTTAAGTGTAATAATAAATATATTAAAAACAATCAAGTTGGTAAAATATTTGCAGATGATGATGAAGCAGAAAATGAATATATTGAAACTATACAATTTAAAAATATTGATCCAGATGGTTTATTTTTTATATATCCATATTATAAATGTAATGTAAGTTTAGAAACTATAAAATCTAATAGTTTAGATAATAGTTATATTGATTGTAGTCTTATAAAAAAAAATATAAAAAAACATTATACACAATTAATTTCACAAAATGGTGGATTATCTTTAGATAAATTTTTTAATTTAAATTATAAAAATAATAAAATTGATAGAGCTACCTTAATATATATAATGAGTAATATATTTTATGGAATTAAAGCATTATTATTAAATAATTTAATACATCAAGATATTAAACTACCCAACATAGTAATATCTGAATATGGTATTAAACTTATTGATTTTGGATTAATGATTGATAAATATGATTTTTATACAGAAAAAAATTTTGTTTTATTTGATAAATCTATTAAATATGGAGTAAATCCACCAGAATATAGAATATATCAATATATTACTAGAGATTTACGAGAGACTACATTAAAATCACGAATTCAAAATTTAAAGAATATTGAATATAATATATTAAATGATTATATAGCAGATCTTAAACCATCAATGAAAGGTATAGAGAATAGTTATATATCAATGTCAGAATATAATAAAAAAAATCCAAGTAATGAAAGTATGATTAAATTCTTAAAAAAAAATAAAATTCATGAAAAATCTGATTTATTTTCTTTAGGTGGTATCTTATCTGATTTAGCATATTATTATTGTATACCAATTGAAGATGATGATCAAGAAATAGTAGATTTATTTAATAAATTAGTTTCAAATATGACGGAGTTAAATGTATTAAAAAGATGCAATATAGATGAAACAATAAAACTTGTTCAAGTAATTATTAATACTCAATCATCTTCATTCTATTTTAAAGATGATAAGAAAATAAATAAAAAAATAATAGAATACTTTAATCGTAATCATTCTAATAGTTATAATAATTCCAATAGTTTCAATAGTCCAAATAAAAAGAAAAAAGCGCGATATTCTCGTACAATTATTTAATAATTTAAACTATTTATTATTATAAATAGGCAATTTAAACAATTTATTATAATAAATGATAAAGGAATTTATTTTTAATAATACAATATATCCAGAATGTCCAATATACTGTGAAAAAAATAATTGTTTATTTTTTGTTGATTATATTAAAAATCAAATAATTAATATAAATTTAAATAATAATTTATATGAAATATATTTACAATTACTAGATAATTCTGGACCATCTGGATTAGCTTTTGATAATGAATATTTATATATATGTTTATTTGATGCCAATAAAGTTTTACAATTAAAAGATAAAGTAATAGTTAAAGAATTTTTGATAAAAACACCAAATGATATTATTATTGATAATTTTGGAATTTATGTTACATCATCTGGATTATTTGATAAAAATTCAAATAAAGATGGTTGCGTTTATTGGATATGTAAAAAAACTTTTGATATTTTTAAAATTATGGATAATATCCATTTTAGTAATGGTATTACTATTTTAAATGATAATAAGCTTATTGTTGCTGAACATTTACAAAATAAATTATTATTATATAATATAATTTCTCCTGGAAATATTAAATTTGATTATAGTATAAATTTACCTTATATAAATAATGAAGAATTGATTGGACCAGATGGTTTGGTAATTGATAAAAATAATAATTTATGGATAGCACATTTTTCATCTGGAAATATATTAAAATATTCATTTGCTACAAAAGAATTAAAAACAATAAATATATCAGATAAATATGTAAATGTTACAAATATATGTTGTGATAAAAATAATAATTTGTATATTACAACATTTTCTACAAATAATACAGGTGCTATTCTTAAATTATCAATGTAATAAATTATTTATTTATACTCACTCAAGCAAATAAATTATAGAAGACTTAAAATTTTAAGTTTATAATATTTATTTATTTTAAGTATATATACGAGTCAGTCTATTGTTTATCTTATCTTCAATAGACCTTACAATCACTACTTTGATGCCTTCACTCTATTATTCCAAATACTTGATAGATATTAATCTATCTAGAAATAGTAAAATGGCTAGTTTGGTATAATAAAGATATTTTTCTTAGGCTTTTTACTATAGAATATATATATTGCAATATTTATTTTTTCCACAGAATACATTTTTAAAATTATAAATAAACTATAATTTTTAAAGAAAAAAAATGTTTCAAAATAGATTGGTCGAACTATAATGAGACAAAAGAATTAAGGAATTAGACTATATTTAGTCTATTATTTTAATTAAAAATATATTTTTAATTACTGTAAAAAAACTATATTATTTATTACCATAATTAATATTTTTATATATACAAAAATAATTTAAAATTATTAAATCATTAGATATTTAAAAATAATAAAAATATTCTTACATATAATTTATTAAAAAAATTTAATATTTATTACCAGTTTAATAATACAAAATATTCCAGTATATATTGTATTTTTATTTTTATAATATTATATGCTAAAATAGGTAATAAACCTTAATTCTTTTGATTCATAATAATTAAAAATAATTAATTTATATAAATTATTTACATATTATTGTAAACTCTTTTTTAGAAAAAGAAACTTTATCAAGAAAAGAATTACTAGAATTAATTAAATAAATTTTATCAAGAAAAGAATTACTAGAATTAATTAAATAAATTTTATATTTATACTATTTTATTATAAAATTTGATTATTATTTAATAATTAAATATTATTATTTTAAAATGTATCAAATATCTACACATGTTATACCATTAATTTGTGAAAAAAATGATAAAGATTCAGAATATGCAAAAATATTTATTAAAAAAAATATTTGTTTAAATAATTCTTTAATAAGTTTTAAACAATTATTTAATTATGAAAATATTGATGAAAAAATATCAAATATATTACATATAGTTATATATAAATTACCATATAATTGTTTAAATTTTAAAATTAATAATTATTTAAAGTTAGTAAGTATTGCAAATGGAATCACAAAAAATAAAGATATTGTCATAATTAATGATAAACTATCCAATTTTGATGAAAATATTTATAAATTTATAAAAATAGTTTTAATTGCCAATATGGCTATATGGAAATCAAAAAAAAGTTATTATTATATAGTAAAATTAAATAAAACTATTTCTGTTTATTTTGATAAAAAAAAATGGGATTTAATACTTGAAAAAATAAAATTATGGGCAAATGATTTTTAATTTTACTAAAAATCGTGTTTTTTTGTTTTATTTAAATAAAATTTGAATTTAAATTATTTAAAAGTGAGATCAATAGTTTAATTTAATTTAATAATGTCATCCGATAGAGTTCTCGCTCTTTCTATGCGTCCAAAATATTTTGACGAATTAGTTGGACAAGATGAAATAAAAAAATCATTATCAAATCAATTTAAATCAGGAAGAATTCCTCATTTATTTATTATAACAGGTCCAATTGGTTGTGGGAAAACTACAATTTCTAGGATGCTTGCATTATATTTACAAGTTCGATGTAATAGTTTAAATGATTTAACTGAAGATCATTGGAAAGATTATAAAAAATTTGATATTCATGAAATAAATGCTGCAAATAAAAATGGTGTTGATGATATTAGAAATATTATTGAAATGATGAATTATAAGCCATTTCAACCATCAAAAGCTAAAATTGTTATTTTAGATGAAGCACATCAATTAACTACTGCTGCACAAAATGCATTAATTACTGAAACAGAAGATGTAAATGACCATGTATTTTATATATTTTGTACATCTGCAGTAAATAAAATTATTCCTGCTATTATTAGAAGAGCTTTTGTAATTAAACCACAACTATTAGATGAAGAATCAATAAATGTTTTAGTAGATAAAGCAAAAACATATGCAAATTTTGAAGGAGATACTAAAGATCTTATACAATATTTAATAATGAATGATATTAGAAGTTCTGGATTAGTTTTACAAGCTGCAGAAAAGTTTTTTACAGGTGATAATTATATTAATGAAATTGGATCTTCATCTAAAATTGATACATTAGAAGTATGTCGTACAATTGTTAATGGAAATTGGCCTAAATGTGCAACTTTACTTAAAGAATCAACAAAAACTGATGTTTTTATGTTAAAAAATTGTATATTAGGATATTTACGTACTGTTTTACTCAAATCAACTGGATTAAAAGCACAAAAAATTGCTAAAGCTATTCATATTATTACTTCACATAATAGTGAAGAATGTTTACCATCATTACTTGCATCAATTTGTTTATCTTGTGAACACTTAAGTTTAGCTAAATAATATATATTATTTTTTTATTTTTAATTATTATATAAAAATAATATTATTGATATTATCAATGAACTCAAAATATATTTATACTATTAAAAATAATAATAATTATATTAAAATTAATAATAATATTATTGGATTTAAAAAATATTGGAGTGTTTTATTTACTAAATATAATGTTGATTTAACATCTATTAATAATATTAAAATTATTGATTCTAAATTGGTAATGCCAAAATATAAAAAAGAACTAAATAATAATAATATTAACATTGAAACATTACAATTTAAAGATTTTTTAATGATTCCTTTTGATGATAATATTTATATTGATGAAGGTATTATAATTTTACATGAATTTCAAGAAAATCAAGATAATATTATATTAGATATTGAAAAAACAATTGAATCTTTATAATTGGTATACTCCTATTATTATTTTTATGTTAATTATTTATTTTAAAAAAGTATTTTTTTGTCGATTTTTTAGAAACATAAAATTGTAAAAGTATTTTAAAATGAACTTTTAATTTTGGGAACTTTTATGAAAATTGAATTTCAAAAAATCGACAAAAAACTACTTTTTTAAAATATATATTTTTATATTATATTTTAATTGGTAAATTCCTATTATTATTTTTATGTTAATTATTTATTTTAAAAAAGTATTTTTTTGTCGATTTTTTAGAAACATAAAATTGTAAAAGTATTTTAAAATGAACTTTTAATTTTGGGAACTTTTATGAAAATTG
>Ga0209358_10000997_pt1 | contig 23484 bp, 18 predicted proteins | sample LauGreFa1BDMLBSN_2_FD_187574 | JGI IMG/M metagenome (GOLD analysis project Ga0209358, IMG submission 187574) | Freshwater lake microbial communities from Lake Michigan, USA - Fa13.BD.MLB.SN (SPAdes) (version 2) | ecosystem: Environmental > Aquatic > Freshwater > Lake | place: Lake Michigan, USA...
TCTGAGAATTAGTACAAAGGGGGTAGTACAGGGTAAATATTTGATGATGTAAGATTTACTTCATCAGATATTTTTTATGATGTATAACTGCTCATGAGTCTGATACGCTCGCTACGCTCGCGCGCCGCGAAGCGGCGGATAAGACTCTAGCAATCCCATCAGACTCTAGCAATCCCATCAGATATTATCAAGCCTGTCACCCCCATCAGATTTCATCTACCCATTCTGTCTCAGCCGACTTCAAGCAAAGCCGCAGATAAGACACGTACAGCCCCCATGAGATTTCATGAAGTCAGACAAACTCTAGCAACCCCATCAGACTCTAGCAATTCTATCAGATATTATCAACTCCATCAGACAGTATCAGACACATAGAAGCCCATGATATCTCAATAAAGTCTAAAAATATTACAAATGGGGTGGTACAGGGTATATATTTGATAAAGTATATTATACTTCATCAAATATTTTTACGATGTTTAACTGCTGATGTATCTGATACGCTCGCTACACTCGCGCGCCGCGAAGCCGCGGATAAGACAGCTACAACTCCTTCAGACTCTAGCAATCCAATCTGTCTCAAGAGGCTTCAAGCTACGAGGCGGATAAGACTTTTACAATCCCATCATACTCTAGCAATCCAATCAGATATTTTTACCATGTTTAATTGCTCATCAGTCTCATACGCTCGCTACACTCGCGCGCCGCGATGCGGCGGATAAGACAGGTACAGCCCCCTTCAGATTTCATCAGACTCTATCAGATATTATCAAGTCTATCAGACTCTTGCAATTATATCTGTCTCAAGAGACTTCAAGCTACTAGGCCCGGGTCTTAAGCGGATACTTGAGATTCTGTAATTAAATTCAAGAATGAATCAATTGAATTAAATGGTAAAGCATTCGCCTTCATTTCTAGTGATATTTTCCCTGAATAATCCTGTAGATATAATTGATTGACAACCCCCTTTATCGTATTTGTATAACTGTCATCCCAGCAACTAAGATTTGGAAAACTAATTTGTACATGACCAATGTAGTCTATGTTATTTGGATTAATATCGTATGCTTCATTTTCCATTAGCATACTTCCAGTATCTAGATTCACTTTAACATGGCTGTGGTTAACTTCTTTCACAAAGTCAATTGTATCTTTAATCAGTGTCATCCAATTACAGCCGTATTTAGATGAATTATTTTCTAGACAGAACACTATATTATATCTTTTACAAAGATCTCCTACTTCTCTAAAGTATGAAATACTTTCTTCACCGCCATAGAGCCTCTGCATAGGTGACCCAAAAACAATAAGATGTGTGCCCTTAGACTCTAATAAGTGTAATTTACTCTCAAGTATAGACATGAACTTCTCTTTCTCTTTAAAGATTTGAATCTGCTCTCCATATAATATACTCTGTGCACTATAAATTTTAGTATACTTATCCATATTCCAACTATCTTTTGATGGGACTGCTTCAGTACTGGTTATTCCCCTACTTTTTAACCAAGGTACCACTAGTCGGTCATCCTGCAAGTCCCACCCTAATTCAGAAACTAGTAGCCTACTATTATTTTGTACTTGATCAATGAACTTTTTCATAGATACAAAGATGTCTTCGACTGACCGCTTCTTATAGTAGGTAGATGCTATATTATAATTTACAATGATATCCTGAGTATCTGAAAGTTTAACCCTAGGAAAAAACAACTTCTGGATACTATCCAGACGGATTGGACTGCTAACAAAATGTACTAGTTTATATTTATTATTTTCTAGCATATCTTGAATATCATCGTATAGCCAATCTATATTATACCATTGAAAGCTCCAGTGCCCGCGAAGTTTATCAATATTATTATTATTGATGATATCCCATAGTGCATTCTTTTTTAATCCATAGCCAAATAATGCAGGTAGCCTACACACATAGCATGATGAAAACTTCGTGAAACACCACTCTTCTAACCTTCTCCTATTAACACCATACGTGTGCGTACTATAGTCTAATGTAGAATAATATGAGTTACCCTCAAGATTTTCATATTGGTGGCTACTGCAATTTAATACATCAACTGTAGAAATAAGAATAAATCTTTTACACTGCACTCTAGATAGATTTGCAATTATTTCTGCAATATGCGCAGAGTCCTCTTCAGGAAATTTATTTGCCTTCCACTTCTCAGCATACACACCGCAGCAATATATAGTATCAAACTCACGATCTAATATCTCATTTACATTTTTAGAATTTACAAAGAGAGTTTTTGGTTTCATATGTTTTATTAAATTTAGCCCTACAAAGCCAGTATACCCTATTAATAAATCCATGTGATATTACGGCTAAGAATCTTTAAGCAATAGGTTCTCTAAATATTTTTCAGCATTAAAGATACCTGTTATCTTGCCCCCGTATATATTAATCACATTTCCCTCCCTATTAATGCGAACTGACCGATCATCACTCGTGGTCAATGGTTTTGTTTTCCAAGATAAATTGTAATCTACATATTCAAATTGGCTACGCCAGTTATCTATATAGTCATCTAAGAGTGCTTCAATCTTATTACGTGTATCTGTCAATTGTTCATAGCTAACTGATGTATCTATTAGAGATTGCCCACTGTATAATACTCCGTGCTCTACACTTGTTACTGTATATAGTTTATTTTCTATATCATATGGGTAAATTGAAAAGAATGGACCGTCCATTATTGTAACTGCGAATGTATCTATAGAATCAATCCTATAAATAAGAGAAATATATAGCTCATATTTTTCATACTCTATTGGGTTGAGTTGATTGTATGTGCAGTTTATTATTACATCAGACTCATCTAATTCTAGATGTGTCTTGATTGAATTAAGAGAAATAAATATCTCATCTGAACACTGCTGCAAATACCTTGAAAGTGTGTCTTTAAAATGTGCGCGTGCGTTTCTATGATCTATGTACATTTCTTTAGTATTAAAACAGGTGTCTTCTATACCCTTTAGATTAAGTAATGTATGTCTAGCAGTAGCTAAGGAAGTGTAGTCTAATCCAGCCTCATCTATTTTCTCAATAAATTCTTGAATGCTCATTTTAGAGAGTGCTCTAGAAATATAATAATTATTATTAGGGATTGTAGTAATGAGCTGACTATATTTGGCTATAAATTGGGTATAGCCATACTTACACTCATTTATCGTTTCAATTGATCTAGGATAATGAAATCCTAGGTGTAATCTATTCTGATTCTTACTTGATGAACCCGTAAAAAAGTCGTTGGCTTTATCTATTATTATTATCTCTTTATTATTTTTTAGTAAAAATGATGCGATATGGCATCCATACCAACCTGCGCCTACTATAACATACTTCATTACGCTTAAATATATAAGATGCATTTAAGCGTAATACATTTAAAGTTAAGCTAAATTATATATTATATATGGCAGTTATTAGCTTATTAAATTCTCCAGAATGTCCATGCCCTGCTACACACAATGCAGCCTGTATGGAGTTTATATGTGGGTTTACTGATTTTGGATTTATATGCAAAGAGGTTAATAGTATAGATGAGTGCAAAGATGCAAATATTATAATATTATCTAATCATATAATCAATATTGATTATCTTAAGCGACTTAATTCTGCAAACCCTACTGCGGTGTATATACTATGGTACTATCACACTGTATTCCATCAAATACCATTCAAATTTTTTATCTTAACGGGCGAACACTTTATTCACCCTCCCAAAATGCCTGAGCATATAGCATATCATACTTTGAATACATCTATACCTAACTTTGTTCCACTATACTTAAGAGCCAATGAAGCTCCTAAGAATATTGGTCTCTACCAAAGAGCTGCAGTATATAATGCTTGTTTTATGGGATCTGGGTATAAGTATGACTGGTCTAACGTCTGCTCAAATGTATTTTATCATGATATATCACGTGGACTCTTAAATTATAAAGATCGCCGCGATATATATTTAAATAGTACTATTGCCTTTGGATTTCATAGTGATAATAATATACTGAATTCTCATGTTACCCAGCGAGTATTTGAGGGTTTAACATATGGATGCGTTGTGATTTCAGATAATAAGGCTGCATCAGATTACACGGATGGTATTGTAGAGTATGCTTCATCTAAAGATGAACTAAGGGAGAAAGTGTCATATATATTGAATGATCCTGAACTTATAATACTAAAACAAGAAAAGGGGTATGAATGGGCCAAGGAATACGGGACAAATCGCTTTTCTGCAAAAGCATTTTTAGATAAGATTTATCAGCTATGGCAATTAACATATAAATGATGCCCATATAATACTTCTACACTAGTTTAAAGCTCAGCATATACAAGTAATATATAATGAAATTATCTCTCTGTATACCTACTATGGATAGATGGGGGTTTTTGAAAGTTTCATTGCCCAAATATCTTGATAATCCATATATTGATGAAATAGTTATATGTGATGAAAATGGCAATGATAAATTAATGATTGATAGTATTTATGCTCATAATAAAAAAATCAGAACATTTAAAAATGACTGTGTCCTTGGTGCATTTTTTAATAAACGAAGGGTGGTATCCTTGGCTAATAATGAATTTGTTTGTCTTATGGATTCAGATAACTTTGCCCCTATCTCATATTTTGATACTTGGGAAAAATACCTGAATGGGACTCAACCTGATATAAAAACTGTATACTCGCCCTCTAAAACAACCAAACAAGCAAATCATCCTGGATTTGATCATAGTGAATTAAATGGTCTAATAATTAACAAGGGAAATATGAAATACTGTTGGAAAAACTATAGGTGTACTCAAGGTGCATGTAATATTGGTAACTACATTATATCAAAGACACTTATGGCTAAGGCTGAACCATATGATCTAGCGATGGCCATTAATTCTAAATCACTTGATGTACTATATCAAAACTACCTTCTATTCACATTGGGTGATTGTAATTTAGTAATTATTCCAAATATGGAGTATGATCATATAGTACATGATGGAAGTTATTATAACCAAACTTCTCACATGGTAAACATACCACTATATAACTCTCTATATGAGTGAAATTATAGTGGTTTCCTTGCAAGAATCCAGCATTGGCATACATTCCGTTCCTCATTTTCAATTCTTCCATTTATATTTAAGGTATCATAGCCTACCCATGAATGTGAATTAAAAATGTGCTGTATATATCTAAAGTTACCCCATTGACCAATTTCAACTATATCAAACCCACATGATTTAAATAGCATACCGAGACCCATCGGATTAAGCCCTCCATAATGGATTGGGGTTGAATGTGGTATATTAATTGCTGGAACACTTGTAAAAACATAGCCACCAGGTTTAAGGCTATTAAATATATTTGAGATTGCTAGAAATGGATTATATAAATGCTCAATAGTCTGATTGAATAAAAAGAAATCAAATTGCTCTTTATAATTTATAGTATGTAGATCATTAGGTGGATATTCAACTAATGTTATCTTATTATAAGTTAAGAACTCTAGCTCAGGATCAGAAGGATATGTACATGCAAGTGAATCAGGTTTTATATTATACTTTACAACCCACTCCATGAAATCTAATATAGTGAAAATACGTGGACAATCGCGATCACTCCACTTATAATTCCATGACTTAACTGGGCAATCTGGTACAACATGATATTTATTGAAATATGATGGTGGCAGTTTAATACTAGTTTGATAAATCTTTGTTATTTCGTTTTCTGAAAATAGTTTATACTGCATATACAATACTAACTAGTTCTAGCTTTAAACTACTTGAAAAATCTATATATCTTATAATCAGAACCCTCTTTATATAAAAAATCATATGATAGACCATTTGATTTGGCAAACTCACTTACTGCTTTAGATACATCAGAAATCCAATAATCGTCTCCTAGCATTTGACCTCCTACGCGCAGCTTCTTCCACCAAAACTCTAGAGCCTTTATAACTGAATTATATGAATGATCGCCATCAATAAAAACACAGTCTAGGGAAGCATCTAACACTTCGTCATTTGTTATACTTAAACTTTCTTTTCTAAACCAAGAGTACCTATCCTTCCACGGGGAAAGCTCCTGTTTTATTAAATCGTATAACTCATTAAAATTATTACCTGGAATTTCTGGGATCTGTCGCATTATATCATCAGCAAATCCGTCATTTGGATAGTATTTGGTAGGATCAACTAACAATAACATATCTACATTAGTATTCTTCAATACACTTTTTGCATGTGTTCCATAGCCAATACCAATTTCTGCAACCCTCTTATAGTTATTATCATTAATTACTTTTTCTAGAACTCCATAATATATACTACTCCATCCACCTTTACCCGAGTCATTCAGATCAACTGTATTCCTGTAATAGTCTCTTAACTTCATATAAATATACTTAAAACAGCATGTTTAAGTATAATGCATATTTAAACCTATAACTTTAATTAAAATAACATGACTTATTCTCTAAAACAGTGGCAGGGTGTCTATAAAGATCCATCGGGGCTTATTGTTCAAGCATCATCAGATAATGATGATGATGCGTGGCAACTCCATCCAATTGGCATGTCTTACCAGTACTTGAATATGGTTAGTCTAGGTAAAGATATACAAATCGGGGGTCATGCTATGTTAGTTCATTGTTCTATGAGAGACTCTACAGATAGTACAAGAAGAAAGGGTCAACCTATAACCCGAATGACTATTTTAGAGGCTCTTAAGAAGAATGGAATAATTAATACATTTACATCCTATCAGGAATATTTTATATCCTTACCTAATTATAAGTTTGTTATTTCTCCTGAAGGTAACGGTATAGACTGTCATAGGCATTATGAGGCTATTATTGCAGGCTGCATTCCAATTATAGAAGATAATATTATGGTCCGAGAAAAATATGCAGGATTGCCAGTATTATATACTAAAGACTATAGTGAAATTACACAAGAATATTTGATATCTGTTTATGATACTATGATGACTACGCAATATGATTTTAGTAAAGTATTCTTAGATTACTATTCTCCTAGTCAAATAGAATTAATTAAAAGGCAAAGTAATTATTGGTGTAGAAAATTAGTAGGGAGGCAGTATTATAATAATTAATATTGGTAGAGTATTACACTCTAACATACAGAGCATCACCCCACCCCTGATCTGTCATTTTAATAGTGACTCTTAGAAATCCCTTCTCCTGTAAAAATGCATCTAGTTGATCTAATGTACCACAGCCCTTGTATACCTCCTGGGTATTTACCTCACAGTATAAGGCATCTGCATAAACAAGATAGTCTTCACCACTGCGCAAGACATCCAATTCCTTCCCCTGGATATCTAGATTCCAAAAGTTACAACCCTCCATCTCAAGTTTATTTGCCTCAATAAATGATTTCAGTGTCTGAGTAGTAACTTCTCTTGACTCTACTACATGAATATATGGATATGACGCCTGATGTGTACCAAAGTCCAAGAGACTTGATGACTCGCCGTTATTTGTTATATGAAACTTTACGGTCTGTTCTTTATTATCTAAGGCAGCACAAAAAACATTTGGGATACCTCTTGATTTCATCAAATCAACCTTTTCTTTGATGGCATCAATCCAATATATTTTCTGCGGATTCACACCTTTTTGCATATATGCATGTAATTCTTCACAGTGGTGAGCACCGATGTGAAGAATACCTGTAGGTACTTTATTATATGAGCTCAAAATCTGGCAACAGTCGGCAAAGGGAATTAACATATAGAATATAAATTTATAGATTCTTTATACTGTTAATATTTTATGCGTTAAAAAATGCATTTTTCAAAGGTTCATACATTTCCAAAAATGTCTTATTTTTTTCATCATCAAGCACCTTCGTATTATAAAAAAGCCTCATATATAAATCTAATTTACCAAGGGCATATTCAACATACCACACAGGTACATTAATCTGTTTACCTGTTTGAATCATCTTTAAAAAATTAAGCCCACTTCCTACAGATGCAAAATGTGCAATCTTATCACCAAAATCCATATCACGATTTAAAATTCCATACTTATTAATACGCTTACCATCTGTATTAGTCCCCCCAATTATATCATTTTCTATAATCTTGATAGTTGCACCTTTAAACATCATATTAAATGCGACTGGGTCAAAAAAATCAATAGTAGGAGTGTATACATATTCTGAATACTCCTGTTTAGTTCTAAAAAGAACATCATTATCTATACTATTTTCAATAATGCGGGCCAGTAATTCTGGATTTTTTATATAATTAAAGCGTCTATCAAAACCAAAACAATATGTTTGTGTTAAATCCGGTAGGTGACGAACATCATCTCTTTTATTTGGATTATTTGGATAATTACGTATACCACCCACAATACTATGAGTTTTTAGACCTTCTATTATATCATTTACCATATCCCCTCTAAATACTACATCACTATCAAAATGAATAATATAATGTTCTTTAGCTTCTACTAGAACTTTTGCCCATACCATTGCTGTACCTCTGTGACCAGAATCAAAGGCTTTAATTATTTCAGGATATTCATCTAAATAGTGGCATATATTATTTGGATGTTCAATAATATGTTCAAAATCCTCTTTTCTACCAAAAATGTGTAATTTTAATGTAGGGTGAAATCTATGAAATGTATCATACGCAATCCTTCCTATAACTCCACACCTAATAATTTCAGAAAATATATAGTAATTAGATTCCATCTATTATATATAGCAATATATCCTCTTTAAATATAATAATATATTATTGACTCCTTTTAACACATCATCATAAATTTCTGTTTATCACTCATATAATTTTTAAATTCGTCTGTTTTTACCTTTAAAATTTCAAATGTATATGTCATTTTGTCTAGATGCGGATTTGTTGTAGCAGTAGGAGTGTGATATTGATGATATAGTTCTATTGGGGGATCATTCGCAAACCCTATTGTATTTCCACTCATTGTACATTTAAATGCAATACTCTGATCTTCTGGGCCATACCCTGCAAAAATATCTGGATCATGACCGCCAACTGCATAATATGTATTACGATCTATATAAAGTGACCCTCCCCAAGACCCAGGTGATTTAGGATGGATACAGTGGATATCATTTATATCAGTATAGTCAATAAGCCCTATATGAAGCTGTTCTGTTATTTCTTGCCTCATATTATTTACACATCTGTTAGCATATGTCTGAAGTACACTGACTCTCTGGTTTTTGAGATTTGTTTCTAATAAATCCCAAAAATTAACTGGAATAAACATATCAACATCATGACATACGTAGCCGCTTGCTGGTAATCCATATATTACACTCATATCAAATGATAGAGCTCTATTAAATTGGTCAAGATTTGGTATATTACTAAGCGGTACATATATATATTCTATACTATTTTCTCTACAGAATTGTTCGGCCTCAGGGCTTTCCGAATGCTCAAATAAAATAACGTGGATACGTTTACTTGTTTGTTTAATTGATTCTTTTATACTTTTGTATGTAATATTTAAATTTGCTTGACGTTTGCGATAGGGAATTATGATCGCATAATCATAGCACGGATAAATAGGTGTGGCTACAGGTTTTAATAAACGCACTTGTTTGTCAACATGCTCTTGTGAAGAACTATTGACCTTGCAATCATTCAAACTACTAATATCATTATATTTATATAATGGGGTTGATATATATTGAATACGTGATGATTTTGCTAATTCTAAAAGTGGTATATTCATAATCATATCAGCAGTATATTGATACATTACTTCTTCATTAAAATTAAAATATGATTCAGGTATTGATTTCCAGAGAAAATAACGAAATGTAAATAAATGACTGAAAATCCATTGCATATTACGATAGTCATTTTTAGTCTTTTCTTCTTGTGTCATTTCACGACAGCAACATGCGTCATTTTGATACCCTCTATAACTCCCATATGTTATCCAGCAGCCAGTTGATTCATACTTAGATATAACTGTTTGTAAAACGTTAGTACCTATTAATGAGTCATCGCCATCTAAGAAACAGCATATATCATCATTTTGTATTGGGGCTGATTTCAATAGATCTATTAAGTTGCAGAGTTTATACTTTCTATCAGTATTTTTAACAAAGTGTACAAAAAATGGGGACGATTCTATCCATTTCTGAATTAATTCGGACGTTCCGTCTGTAGATGCATCATCGCATATGGCTACCTTGACTGTTGACTGAGATTCTTGTATACTGATACTTGTTAAACACCTTTCTATATATTGCGATGCATTTCTTACGGTTATAATAAGCCATATTGATTTTGGTGGCGGAACTATATGTTTACAAGCATTCAGACCCCTATAAATTACACTAAACGACATATATGTTATATATTTGCTTGTTTAAGTTATTTTAATAAAGCAGTTAATTAGAATAGACAAATGAGCTTTCTTCCATACCTCTACGCCCTCCTTATGGCCGCCATTGACGCCATAGTCATGCCGCTTCTTAAAGCAAAAAAACTGGGAATGCTTACCGGCAACTGGGTCTTCCCTTTTTCTTCCATCCTTTATGCGATATTTCCATTCATATTCTACAAGTCTTTATCAACCAATTCCATGACGGTAATGAACCTATTAAGAGATATTATTAGTGATGTACTGGTAGCGGCGATTGGTATTTTTGTATTTGGTGAGACTCTCAGTTCACTCCAGTGGTTAGGTATGATCCTTGCTATTCTCGGTATAACCTTGCTTGGCTGCTGTGATGATGGAAAAGGTGGGGTCAAAGACAAATAAAAAATAGGAGTTTATGAATTTTAGTTTATTGAGATTTAGCATGCAATATTTAATTTAAGTACCCCTAGCGATTTGCTGAGCATATGACTCTTTATATTAAAAGTAGTTAATTTTGGCAGTTAGCGATATTAAATTTTAGACCTCAAAATCGTCGTTTTGATAAGAAGGAAAACGACCAGAAAGACGTTGAGAACGACGACGCGAACTCAGAGTTGGATTGGACTCTTTGGGGCATGTATCGTTGTCTAGGGTGAAATCATAATAACGGCTAGTATCTGGCTGCTGCTCAACCTTAGTCTTCTCACAGGGCTTCTTGACTGTAGAGATCGTCTCAACGCGGTCAAGACAGTCCATCGCATTCTCGAGAAGATCAAGAAAGTGCCCGCGATAGTATACGTCACGGAACCTCTCCACATTTACCAAAATTCGAGGCATCGCTGGCAGACTGAACTGCACAGACTTGAAGCCATCGTCGTCAATTGCTTGATTCTTGAGAGTCAGATACAAGTGATTTACCAGATCCATACGACAACCAAAACTAATCGCCTGCGTTAGAGGATGGCCATTGTTGTCATCCTTATAACTAAGAATAAACTCACCATCCTCAAAATTCTTACGAATGCACATTACATCATCCATATTGCTGTTGTAATTGCTGCGAATAAAGCGGATAGACATAGAACTGCTGTAAGTAGGCATATCTGGTTATATACTTTATGTAGCAAGTAAATTTGCATTCAATTTTTGGTGCCCTTTTTATCGACGTGTGGATATAAGAAAGTTAGTGCCGAAGTCCTAAACGCGCAGCGTTTAGGGTAACAAGTACCGTGGTGTACTTAATTTAAGTACCGTGGAGTACTTAATTTAAGTACTCCCTAAGGGTGCTGCCAAGTGGCGAAATATGACACTTAATAGGTCAGACTCGCAAAGCGAGTCTTGACATTAAGAGTACTTAACTTCGGCACTTGGCGGTACACCCTAAGGGTTTGCTGCGCTGATCCAAGTGACGAAATATGACACTTAATAAGTGGGACTCGCTTCTGCGCATATGAGTCTCACTTATTAAGTGTAATATTTCGGTACTTAGGACTGCTTAAATTAAGCACTCCATGCTAGCACGGGTAAACTTAATAAGCAAACATCATCGTACCACGGCCACCATAGACTCTGAATATGTTATAGGTCTGAGCATATGTACGGATCCAGAAGCGCTCCGCATAATTGTCTGTAGGATCCCCTGTGATACCATGGAATCCTAGAGATAGATTCACACGCTGTATTTTATCCAGATTGGCCTGACCTAGTGGCATAGAGAAGGGGTTGAGACCGCTATTCAGGCCAAAGGGCAAATTATAATAGTAGCGGTTTATCCACGGTGCCTTTCGCTGCTCTATAGATGGCAAGAATGAGCGAAAGAGCGCTACATTTTCACTTGAGTACCTGTTCAATGTCTCATTGTAATTCAGCGCCAACCACCGAATCGGCTCAGACCCGCTACTGGAAAATCCGGGTTTCAGAGTGCCAGGGTATCTCGCATTGAGACCAGTCGCATCTGGCCACCAAAGCGAGTAGGGGTCGGTCTGATTTATAGATATGTCGCGTGTTGCCAAGAAATGCGCATTGAGTGATGGGGCCTCATAGCGCTGGCAATAGAAGAATATGTCTCTCGTGGGGTTGGGAATATTGAGCGGGATATTCTTATATAGATTTTTATTAGTATCTTCAGGGTTCAATATATAGTGCTGTACTATAGGCACCTGCAAGTCGGCAATACGGAATCTGTTTGCTTCAGCTTTATCCAAATATATATATTCTACTAACAAATACGACTCAGGTATCCTGAATGTACCAGGCATTACTATATCAGGGGCGAACGCCGATATTGGGGCGTTTGGATATACGCGAGATGGCTCCATGTTCGTCATTACGAGTGTGCTATCTGGGTCATCATAGTAGAACCGTGAATTCAACATAGACCATAGAGACCCGCCTTCTACATTTATGACAGGTGTATCCGCTCTAGAATCAGTATAATACAAGCTCGTTACAGCTTTGAAATTCACGGTCAAGCGAACCTCATCCACATTCAGCGCATCTATAGGCAACACACAGCCAGGGTCGCCACGACTGAACCAGAAGGGTAGGGGTGTTATGACTTTCTGAGATGTCGCATTACTGAATCCATAGGTTATCTGAGTGAAGCCAGATTCAGAACGGCAAATCAAGTTACTCACTTCTGAGACTTTTTCTAGGGGAGTCTGAAACTCGTCTAAGATCTCCATGAGTTGCCCATTTATAGTCTCTACCAGATTGCCGCCAATCGTTATAGACGCCGAGTCAATCAAGCTGTGGCCCAGACTATTCGTCCAGCCGAAATGTGGCCCAACCAAGTCCGTATAGAATTTGGGGTTTGTAGGGGAGACTTTAGTGAGGGTTATCGTGACGACAGGGGCGGAGTTGTAGTAAGTGCCGAATGTGAGCCACTGGGTTCTATTTATGGCAGTGAATGTGTAAGTCGGCTTATTCGTATTGGAAAGACGGCTGAAATAATCAGTACCTGTGCCATAATTGGCGTTACGCACCCACTTCAACACGAAATCTGTCTGATTTGCTTGAGGAAAAGAGTCCACTTGGAGAGTGGGGTCAAAGGATTGTGGTTTAGTATAGGGAAGAATGCGACGGCTAGAGGGAGCAGTTAAAAAGAATTGTCCAGGTTGCACGTTTGTATTCATGGTCCAAGTTATACTATCTACAGAAGTTGCCACTAGACCTATAACATCTGAACTATCAGGGTCTAGACTATTTATAATAATACCTGTTGCTATCCATAAAGACCCATTCCAACTTATATATATTAACCTTGGATTTGAATATATGCTAATATCATATACTAATCTGCGTGGCGTCCATGTTATGCCATCTGAAGATGTTATAATTGGATAGACATTTGTATCGGTACTTGGCCAAATACCCACCGCCACCCAGACATATCCATTCCAAGCCACTCCGCCTATGGTTGGACCCTGTAACAAATAGGGGATATCAATTCTAGTATTCCAATTAATACCATCAGGCGATGTAATTACATAAATATCATTAGAAAAATTGCCAATTGCTAACCATATGGATCCATTCCATGCTACGCTTCTACCATATATACCATCATTTTCATACACTGTATCTTCGGTTTGACGAACAGTCCAGATTACAGCATTCGGTGATGTTACTATATATGCGATTGTATATGCAGTACCTGATGTAGTTATTAGAGCCTGACCTACAGCCACCCACAATGTTCCTGACCAGGCTATACTATTTAATTTAACTGAATACCTGTACCCGCTGGCAACTACATCTGGAGATGTAATAAATGCTTGAATAGACGGCGTATTTGGCATAGCAGGTAAAATCGGGTCTGACCAATTTATTCCATCCGTTGATGTGATTATAGGACCTGTTTTATTTTGGCCCCATGCTGCAATAGAAAACCCATTATATGACACTGCAACCCACATAGTCCCTGACCAGACAATACTGCTTATCTGACCAGCCATATTATTCAAAAACTGTCTCGGTGTCCAGTTTAGCCCATCAGGAGATGTGATAACTGAGTATGGTATATTAGTAAGAGTTCCAACCATATATATGTTTTTATTAGGTGCTACATATATTTGATTTATTATTTCATCTGAAACACCCGATGTGGTTGATGGAGTAGACCACGTAATTCCATCCGGTGACCGAGTTATATAACCACGCGTTTTACCTTGATCATCTGACCATATGCCAGCAGCAATCCACTCATTTTCATTCGGATTCCATACAACAGAACTAGGCGTATTTTCTATGGTGGTTGCTTCACTGGGCATCACAGGTTCTCCAAATATGATACCGTATGTGAATAAAGCCACATTTGCAACTAGAGTGGGTGTGAGCCAATTACCTGCTGCTACCCACATTGTACCATTAAATACAGATGCTACTGCCACTGCATTTGTCTGATTGGTAGATGCATCTGGTGGATTGACTGCGGATTCCCAATTCTGACCATCTCTAGAATATGAAATGGTGCCAGTATTCCAAGAGCCTGTTGCTATGAACTCTGTACCGTTCCACGCGACAGAGGTGCCATAGCCAGAAGTAGCGCCTGGAGGATGAAATGGGTTTGACCAGTTTGTTGTATCAGTGGAATATGAGATACTCCCCCCTGTGAAATTGCCAACTAATACATATATACTTGAACTATTAAATGCTACGCCATATCCTACGCCCAGGGGGCCAATTGGATTGCCAGTTGCTTCTATTATAGTAGTATCAAGCTGAGAATCAAAATATATATCTACTAATATAAGTGATCTTGTATTAAACTCTCCAGCAATTATATATGTATATATTGGAGGACTAGAGAAAATAACAGACACGTATAATATGAATCGTCCTATCTGTGTAGATAGATTTAATTTTTTATACGGCGTAATATATTGTGCCCCACCTTGATCTGAACTAGCTGTTATAAATCCATTATTTGTTCCGCCATTTGACCAGGTACCTACTACTATATATTTATTAATTTGATCGTTAAATACTATGTTATATCCTATACCACTTGTTTGCCCTGTAGGGAAAACTGGGAGACTCCAATCAGCCGCACTTTTTGTTTGCAGCTGATTATTACAAACAGACATTGTACCTACTTGTTGTCCATTATTACCTATAGAACCTACAACGACTGTTGTATACTCGTTTGGCTGAAGAGTAGTATCTCTAGCAATACCATACAGTGTGGTATTTGTATATGTAGTTTCATAAGGTAGAAACGCTTCAGACCAAGTAACTGCATCATTTGATATAGAAATTGCACCATATTGAGTACCACCTGATAGCCATCTTCCTAGTAATATATGTAAAGGTGGATCAATTTTATTAATAATAACTACGACTAAACCTGTAGCCGTGACGCTATCTGTAAAAATTTGCGTGGGTCTTATTAGATTTGGAGTGGGCCAATTAAATTTAAGAGATGTAGCCGGCGCTATAGAAAAACTGCCAACTGTATTATATCTAAAATTTAACCAATTACCCCCTATAACGATTCCCACTCCTTGATTTATAGCAATTGATAGGGCTGGTGAGAATATTTGATTTCCTTGAATATCATAAATATAATATGCAATCGAATTGACTGGGTTAAATGCCGATTGCCAATTTATACCGTCACTTGATATTGAAATTGTTGAATACCCCCATAACCCTGCAGCAACCCAAAGCGATCCTGACCAAGCCACTGCCCTGGCTACAGGTACACCAAAAGGGAATTCACTTGGGTTTAATGTACCTATCCATGTAGTACCACTATCTGCAGAATATATGAAACTGCCACTAGTATTATCTTCCAATGTAAATTGACCTCCAATTACAATTTGTCCTTGGCTATTTGCAGCTATGCTATATGCTGTACCTGATATAATTTGTTTTTGTGTGTCATTGTATGTATTTATGCCTGTAATGATATTATTAATATTAGTTGATATACCTCCAAGCGCAAGTAATTGAACAATTAGGGAGGGGGTTGGGGTTATATCTGAATCATACTCAGTTATAAGATTGTTTATAGTATATGTTGATACAAAATCAAATATAGCTGCATTATAAAGATCGTAGGAAGTTTTCACTGGGAACCATGGATTCGGATTCTGGGGATCATTAGTAATACTAGTAATCGGCCCTGTTAGTCGTAAGCCAGAAGGATCTAGAGATAGTGCCGTATCAATTGCTTGATACAGGGTTATAGCTTCATTAACTTTTGATTTAATAATATTCAAATAACTATTATAACTAATTATACCTGATTGAACTTGACCTATATATTCTGATATTTCTGCAATAGTATAATCGCCAGGGTTATTTATTTTACCCATTAAATCTATCAGAGATGGTGCAACATCATTAAAAGCTTCCAAACTGGGTATACTATCAATAATTGTGATCATACTTTCAATATTGTTCACTACTGTTGCATATTGTGATATGAGAACATTACCAGTCGCTGCCAGACTCGTTAATAATGATATTAATGTATTTATATTACTGCTAGTTGTATCAGAATTCGTAAAGGCTTTAAAACTAGCTATAGATGTCGTTATAGTTACAATATTTGGTGTTACAGCGGTCAAGGGCCCCTTTATAAATAGATTAAATGGTGTAGGTAATATATTTAGGTTTGTCACAATAGGTTGTATAGCAGTATATATTGCACTATCTGAATCAGAAGAAATATTATTTTTCCATGCAGTATAGTCTGTAATAAATTGGGATAAAGATGTAGATGCCAATTGACTTTTACTTTTTAAATCTATAATGATAGGCGGTGTAACGGATGGATAAAATGGTGTAGTCCATCCAGTCGCTCCAGTTATATCAGTAGATGTAGTAATAATTCCCGCACCAGTAATATTTCCAGCATTAGATACTACCCATCCCCCTACTACAAACCATTTAGGGGGTGAAATTCCACTATTCCAAACAACTGAATTAGCCATAGATGCAGACGTAAATGCCCCAGTACTAGGCGGTGAAATCGGTACAGACCAATTCAACCCATCTACTGAATAACTTATCTGACAATTAGTACTCGGATTCCATATTCCCACCATAAGATAGTTTGTACCATTAAATGCAATACCTTTTGCAACCGGATTTTCTACCGTTGAAGGCTGAGTAGTTGCCAGGCTTAAATTATTTTCTATAATAAAAGATCCTATTGGTTTATTATAAATACCCGCCCCTATATATTCTGAGCCATTAAACTGAATTGTGATTGTTCTAGTAGAAGTATCCGCATCGCCTACAACTATACCCGCCGGCATACTTATATCTTGCCACTTACTTGTAGCATTATATGTATATCTCAAAAATGGAGTTGTTGTATCAACCATAACCGTACCAACCAACGAAAACGTGTCAGTATTGAGTTGATTGAATTGCGCCAGCCCCAAAGCCTTATCCGTCAAAGCCATTGAGAAGACTGAAGTTGTATTATTAGGGACAGATACACTCAACGTATATATACCGTCTATAACCAAATCATCTAGTTGAACGCCACTAAACGCGGCTAGGCCAAGATCACCAGCAGGGTATATAAGGGGGACACCATTCTGTGGATATGTGAATGTTATACTATCTAGATAAGTGCCATTTCCAGCATATAGATTTTTAGACGTGTAGTACTGTTTAAGTTTGATAGGCTTTCTTGCATAATAGGCTTTCAACTGCGGTGTCTTTATATCGGGCATCTGAGTCACCAGATAAATACGACCAATCATCTCACCCTTCGTTGGTAATCGTATGACAGACGACTTTCCAAAATCGGGGCTAGTATCAAAATCTATTCTGGCCCAATTCGTGGCATATCGGCCCGATTTCACTATCACAGTTAAAAAAGATCCCAGGTCAGGTTGACCCTTCGGTGGTTGGAGTCGCTCATCTTGAATTCCCGTGGATACTATTTTCAATAAACTCGCCACCATTACTCCCTATTATTATATCTGTCTTTGTTTCCCTTTAATTCATCCGTAAGAGTTCCTCTATACCCTGACTCGCATGAATCCTACAATACACTTTTTTACCAAATTCAAACTTTCTTGCAGGCATTTTACATGTAACCCCATTCTTCATAATGCCCTCACAGATATACGTCATACATGGTCCTGCTCGTACTTTATTTGCCATCCACGCCTTAGAAGACTCATCAAAGAACTCGGCAGTAAATTCCTCATTTCCTGCCGACATCTATCCGATGCTTAATAAACTAATTTGTTATCTATCAATTTTAGTCCATAAAGACCTTATTACACAGACCATTCTCAAAACGCAACCACTGGAATGCAAAAACCATAACATGCACCTCCCATTCCGTTGTTGTACCGTCTAAACTTGTAGGTGGAGGTTTTACATCCAAACTTAGTCTCAAACTGCTCAACCGACTCGCATTTATGCTTCCTGTGGGATTATGTTCACCTGGTTTTTTCGCAAATGAATATCCATAAATATAAGAATCATAAGGTATTTTGCCTCCACGATGAGCCCTTGAAATATGAGAACGAAACCATGACTCATCTTGATGTACAATATCTATTCCATTTCCCTGGAGTTTTGCGGAGAGCATCAGTGGTTCCAATGGTGAAAATACCGGATCATAATCTTTTTCCAAGGTAGCCGAGTAGTTAGTCCAATCATTATTAAGGTCTACAGATGCCTTCCGTCGGAGAAACCAGACAATTTCCTCTATAGGTTGGTTAGCCTCCAAGGGTAACTGTACTGTAATTTTATCATCACCCACCTTATTAACTACATATTTCAACGGCTCATTAAAGTCAAATTGCTGTATTTCTCGGAAGGGTCGTTCAAAGGCCTGCCGTAATAGCATTTCGCGGTAAGGACCATCTACAAAAATACCCTGACTCAAAAGGTTAATCGTATTAATAAGTTTAGGATTGGTGAGTGTGGGTGTATTTATAGAAACCTTACCAACTTTTGGGAATCTCAAATCATTCATCGCAAACGTTTTACCAAGTGGCGTTTCTTTGCAATTTGCCCGATATCCTATCAGAGATCTTACAACCTGATCGAAGCGTTTTAAAGTAACCCGTATGCGCATAGTACCTTGCCGACAAGATATAAGAGGAAACATTGCTGTCAAACGCTCCCTCAACATAGAAAAACATAGAGGTATTGTTACCCACATATCATCTGTAGGAACAATTGTGGCACCCGTCCACGCCTTTACTTCCGCAATTGTCTTGCGACCAATTGCATCTGATGCCCCCAGTTGCGTATTGAGGTCTGGAAAAAGTAGAGACACCACGTTACAAGCATCTCCCGTAATTTTCTCTAGAACTTGGTCATCAACTTCTAAAGTTGCCTGATCTAACAAAATCGTACCCAAACTATTGGAATACGTCCAAGCCACCGAGGTTGTTTTAACTCCCGTTGATCCAGTAAAAATAGATGGTGGTCTTGGGTTAAATAGTTCGTCGGGTTCCTTTTCTTTACGCTTACCCAGAGGATCTATAGAATTATTAGGCAATACTGTGGTGTTATATTCATATAAACCTACACGTAATCGCTCTCTTACTATGGCTGGAAACCAATCTCCTACTCGTACTTGAATAAATAGATTTTGTAACAAGTCACCGCACATTTCATGATTCAAATCAAATATAAATGTCTGTCCAAAATCGGCTGGACCTCGGAATGGAAATTCTCTAAACACAGTGGAAAAAGCCACAGTCTTATTACCTTCATCACGTATAAACCGTGATATATTCGCAGTAGTCGGGAATAATTCTTCATCCTGATCATCACGAGTTACGAGATCTATTAATGTCGTAGCCTGCCCTCTTGGTATTTTGGTTCCATATCCATCCTTTGTCCGCAAGTCCATCTACTTAGTCCCCGTGCTTCCAAATCCACCCTCTCCACGCAGTGTTTCTGATAGACTCGCTACATATATGACTTCCTTGATATAACCCATATCAGGTGCTAAAACCTGAAACAACCGAGTACCCTTGTCAATAGATAGGCGCTCACTGGGATTACCCACGCATAGAAGGGGTGCCATCAGTTGACCCCTATAAGAGCGATCAATTACTCCGCGACCATTTGCCATCATATAATTGTACTTATAAATAGAAGAGCGTGGTTCCAAACTAAAGTGACAATCCTCCTCCGAACCATCTCCAAATACGCGAACCATTCGTGCTTTTACACCCAGAGGCACCAATGTAGCCGTTCCATGCGACCTCACATCGGTTACAACTTTCAAATCATAACCAGCATTATCACCTGAAAGAAACTGCTTTGTACCTAGACTAGGATAAAATTCCTGCGCATGTTCTAGAACAACTAACTCCAGCCGATATATAACAGACATGATTTTATATATAATATAGTATAAAACTCTTTATATTAACATTCAACTGCAAAAACTATGGCTCAACAAAAAATTGACTCAAAGTTTTTTATGCTAGCATGGTACTAGTAGAAATGAGCACATATGATGAGATTCTTAATTCTGCAGATCCTATTTGCTGCTATCGTAAGAATAGTGTCACACCCATAATTGTTGCTCTTGAAAATTTTATCATATCTATATTATTTCTTATCACAACAATTCTTGCTGTAGGTATGCGTCAGGTAACAATTGCAAAGTTCTTGGCTATTGCCACCTTTTATATGATGGCATCTACCAGCGTTTATATTTACCTGATGATCACTCAAAAACCCTCTAATAATCTAAATCACATTTCAGAGTCAACTAATTCTGATTCCCATTCAGAGGAAGATTATAATGATATGCCTGCACTTACTCCAATCTCATCAACAAACGACAGGGTCCTCCGCCAACTTCAGCAAGTAGTAGATGAGACAAATGCTCGGAATCAAATGCGTATGACACGGAGTATGTATGCTAAGACTGCTGCAGGTATCACTACAACAAGTTCATTTGAGAATATCAAGAAGATCAATTAGAAAATAAAAGAGTACCTCTCTGTTCTTCTATCCTATAAATACCCCATCCTATTATGGTAACTCTCATACAAACTCTTTTTTTATTGAGAGATGATGGAAGAGTATCAACTAAATCCATCCATAAGGTTGGTCTATCTGCCATAGAAAAATTTAAGGATCCAGATGGCTTTCGTAGTTCAGGTGCCCTATAACCATATCCAGGACCATATGTAAATGATATCCATGTCAAAGGAATTCCTGGACATTTTTCAGATTTTGCCAATGGTGAAAGAGCGTTCCACACATCTGTACCCCACTGTGATTCACGCTCCTTCCCTGCAACCATAAATTTAAGACTATTATAATAGTCACCATTCGGATTATTTATTCTATAGGGATTACTAAAATTCCACAATTGATTACGTTCCTTATTGTAATCTGATTGAAATGTTATTAAAATGCCCTCGGCTGGATGACGACCATCGATTCGCTTTGTAATATAAGAAGAAACCCCCTTTTCAACACCCAGATAATCATTCGCATCTAAACTCAATATGTTCTCAAATGGTTTAATATAGGGTATCTTATTGGCTGTTTTCTTAAGAAGTTCCTGTAAATCTTGACGCACGTAGCGTTGCGTCGTCTCTAAAGTAATAAGAGGTGCACCTATTTGCTCTCGAGTGAGTACTCTAACGGGAGTAGTTATACCACTTTTATCTCTCATAATTATATCTGTTCTTGACCATGGCGTCGGTTTTACATCAGAGGCAGAACTCTCCACCAAATCCTCTAGACGTCGAATCTTAGCCCTAATCCTATATTTTTGACCGGGAATTGATACAAATGGCAAACCACTCTCATCAGAGTGAGCACACCCTATTAAAGGTAATCGCAATTTTAATTTCCCAGGTGTTGCATTTCGTTGAATATCTAAAGCAGACCCTGAATGAGATCCAAATTGTTTAAGCGCCAAAGATTCTTGTGATAATGTGCCATGTAGATGTGTCCAGGCGTATAAAAAATCACCTGAAAACTCCTGTAAAAGCAATTGGTCCTGATAAAATTGTATAGTTTCAAATAAAAAAGCACCTATTCCCATAGTATATCCATACCGAGTACCATTTGCATCTGTAATAACAGATTTACCATTAAAAGGCGCTACAGACGGAGGAAGCCAACTAGGCAATTCTATACTTAGACTGGCCGCCACTAACAAGTCACCAAAATTCTCCAATTCCCACTCTACACTTCTACCAAAATCAATCATATTGAGTGGCTGAGTCTGTCGTGTCTCATTTAACACTGCCGGCCACCGTTCCATATTATACGAAAACGGTACACTGGCCGTTTTATCCGAACTCATAAAATATTTATCTTTTTCACCCCTTGCCACTAATTCAAAGAGCCCTCCCTCGGAAGACGTATTAGGTCTATCCATCTACTCAGGTGTACTAGTAAAAATGAAATATAATCGCGCGCATATATTATACATGCCTCTTGTCATCGTAGAATCTCCCGCAAAATGCTCTAAAATCCAAGGGTTTTTAGGAGCAGGCTACAAGGTTATAGCATCTATGGGGCATATCCGTGCTTTGGTACAAGATATTGAGTCAGTAGGTATATTACGAAATTTTGAGCCCACCTATGAATTTATGAAAGAGAAAACGAAAGCCATCGCGCAAATAAAATCAGCCGCAAAAGACTCATCGGGGCCTATTATTCTCTGTTCAGATGATGATAGAGAGGGTGAGGCCATTGCCTATAGTATAGCACTGCTTTTGAATCTAAACCCCCTTACAAATCCCAGAGCCACGTTCCGCGAAATCACCAAGAATGCCATCCTACATGCAGTGGCCAAGCCACGAACTATAGATATGAATAAAGTGCACTCACAGCAAGCCAGAGCCATGTTAGATATGATGGTCGGCTTTACTATTTCACCATTACTCTGGAAATATGTAGGAGGAACTCTCGCCCTTTCGGCTGGACGCTGTCAAACTCCCGCACTTCGCCTGGTTTGTGAGCGTGAAGCAATCATAGATAAATTTCAAGCAGAAGTATCATGGATAATTCAGGGAAACTGGGTTGCTACAGGCGGAGTCATAGATACGCGGTCCGGTGGATGGGCTGCCATGATGATGGAAGCACTGACAG
>Ga0209358_10000998_pt1 | contig 23476 bp, 28 predicted proteins | sample LauGreFa1BDMLBSN_2_FD_187574 | JGI IMG/M metagenome (GOLD analysis project Ga0209358, IMG submission 187574) | Freshwater lake microbial communities from Lake Michigan, USA - Fa13.BD.MLB.SN (SPAdes) (version 2) | ecosystem: Environmental > Aquatic > Freshwater > Lake | place: Lake Michigan, USA...
AGAACGTGCGAACGCGGTTCAGCCTGAAAATACTCCCTCTCAAACTTAATCCCTAGAATTCAATAAAAAATTACCAAAACTTTAATTTTTACTAGGCCAACACTATAATAAGAACTATCGCGATAATTGCTAGAATAGTTCCACCATACGCGTAATACCTATTATTTGTAATCGTTTCACTAACGTATTTACAATTCATTATACAGATTGTAAAGATTGAATAGAGTTTCAATTTTTAGCAATTCTGTATATAATTTATATCTAAGAATAGATGCTTGTATCTCCAAATAAGTCAAGTAATGTGCCTCCCGGTCCTAGTCTGAAAGGAGGTAAGAGCCGTCGTGTGCATTCCAGGTCTAATAAAAGACATAAGATGCGTTCAAAGAAAACGCGCAAGGCCTAAAATTACAAGACCTTCTTTCTCATAGAATGAATCGCCTTGTATTGGTAAGAGTTGGAGATCCAAATGGACTATGGTCAAATTGTAGAGGAAAGTGGTCTTCTTCAGAAGATCATGAACAAGTTATTAGAAACATGTTCATGGAAGGATATACTGTATATGTGCTATTTGTTGGAACTGGAGATAAACCTCTTCTTGCTTCAAAGATAACAAGCGTAAGAGAGCGTGAGCTAGAAGATGCCGAGTTATTACCCCCTTCAAATGACCACGGGCCATTAAGAACTGTTATAACATTTGATACACACTCTCAGGTAGATCTTCGCTATACACTGACAAATGGAGATCATGATATCTTAGAATATGTAAAATATAAAAGGGGAAGTCAAATTCTAATCCCAACGAACTTATCAGAGGTTTTCTTAACAAGCATTTCATCTGTTGATATGTATTTCAGAGGGAATTACACTTATTTAAATCCAAACTACGGATTAAATTTTAATATGAATTAGAACTATTTTCTTCTCCTTGTAATTCTTCTGCCTTTGTAACTTGGTCTACCACGACCAGTTAAAGCCTGCTGCCGTGCTTGATGCAGGGCATTAAAAGCGACCTTTGATGAAGTTCTAGTTCTACGACGGGTTCTAGCATTTAAACCAATATAACACCCCCTTTGATCCCAGAGTGTGTTCATTCCTTTTTCAGAACGAAAATTCTTATTATTAGAATAACATCCAGGGCAGGCCATTGCGATAGCGCGGCCCGCGAGTTTCATAATTTCTTTAATTTTTTCTGCAGTATACACTCCTCCACCACCGCCTCCACCGCCGCCTCCACCACCTTCCCATAATTGAGAAAAATTGTTTATCCTTAATAATTCATCGACCATTGTATTTAATTTAGGGTCCGTACTCTCATAACAATAATTTTTAATTATATGATCTGGAGGTAATTTATTGCCGACCCAAAAAACAATAAAACCTTCTATATCATGCCAAGTTTTACCTAAATCATTATATACATATGAAAAAAGTTTAGATTCTGTACAAGTGCTACCGTTATTACATTCAATACGCTGTGTTTTGCTATCATATTTCTTGAAGGGGGCAAATGACATCCCTGTATTTATGCGCTTTTTCAAATAGTTATAACTATTTATTATATTAACTTTAAATTGCTTTTTCCATAATTGTTCATCATAGTTTATACCAGATCTGGAACCAGTAGTCGAACCTGCAGGTTGTGGTTTTACTAGTAAATATTTCTCATATTGAGAATTTTTCGATGGGTCTAGCAGCCCAGGAAGAGGGCTTTTGTCACCATATGATCTCCATTTTGATTGATATGTTGCGTTTGCTCTTTTCACATTTACAATTGCCTGGTGTATATTTTCGTTTCCAATCACATCCTCTGGAAATTCAGTGGTAATATTACATGCAGAAAGTATATCAATCAGTGCTTCCTCTTTTATGTTAAAATTTTCATCTTCTACACGATTTCCAAATTTAGGCGCTTCAGAAATAGTTATATATATTTCATGGGTATCTTTCATTTGTATCATTCCGCACATAAATTGTACATGATTAGACTTCATTAATTTTGACATGTTTGTTTTATGTGTTTCAGTTAAATAGTCTGATTTATTAAAACACAGATTTCTTATATAATTCTCATGATATATTTTTAAAAATATGGTCAATAAATCGGGCGTCGGTTTACCAAACAAAAACATATCACCGGTTTGTTTTAACGAATCGCGTATTCTTGAAAACGCAGACGAATCATTAATGGCAAATCCTTCTAAACTATTTATTATCTTACTATCAGAATTACTATTATTTTTATGTAAATTTGCCACCCCTGTATCTTCTTCAACCGGAGATGCCATATCTATTTATATTAAATATTATTTTTATGTAAATTTGCCACCCCTGTATCTTCTTCAGCCGAAGATGCCATATCTATTTATATTAAATTTATAATATCAATAGATATTAAGAATGAAGACGAGGCGTCTTAGAGGTAAGGGGACAATGAAAATCCGTAAAATACCCATGGTAAATGAGGGGAAAAAATGGCCAAAGGGTTCCATTGTTTACATCTGTGGTGCATGTCCTATGGAATTCGGACCTTCCGATAAAGACCTTGGTGGTTCAGAACAAGCAGTTGTCCAACTATCCAGGTGCTGGGCTAAGAGAGGAAGGCCAGTAGTAGTCTACGGAAAGGTAAAAGAGGGTATGAAAGACGGTGTTGATTACAGAAACATAGATGAATTAAATCTGGCAGATACATTTGACATTGCTATATTCTGGAGGTCCTTTGGAATTCGTCTGTTACCATTGATTAAAGCAAGGCTACGTCTGATAGATTTACATGATAGTTGGGACCCTAAAAACTACGTAGCACCAAAACAAATCTTAGAACTTGCTGATTATATCATGGTGAAATCAAAGTATCATAGGTCTCTGTATCCCTACATTCCCGACAACAAAATCAAAATCATAATGAATGGTGTTCAGGTGTCCCTATTTGAAAAGATACTGGCAAAGGTGCCAAATGAAAAGAGAGAGCCTCATCGGTTTATTTATGCGTCGACGTATGAACGTGGCCTAGAACCTATTTTAAAATACACATGGCCAAAGATTAAGAAGGCAATTCCAGATGCAACCTTCCATATATTTTACGGAATGAATAGACTTGCAAGGACGCCATTGGGTGCAAGGCTTTTTAAGCTATTCAAGCAGCCAGGTGTAGAAGAGCATGGTCGTGTAGATTTGGAAGAAATTGCTAAGCAGAAGGCAATATCTGGATTTCACTTGTATGTAAGCAATTCTCCGACAGAAATAGACTGTATAAGTGTTCGCGAGTCTCTACTCTGTGGTTCTATTCCGATTTTAGGAACTGATTATGTATTTGGAGAAAGAGATGGAATTCATATTACCGGCAGCACAGATAATTCTACAACTTATAAGAAAGCGGCATCTGTTGTAATTGGTTCTATAAAAAGGGGTCCCGAATACTTGGAAAAGAAGCGTAATGAATTCAAGAAATCAGACACAATCATTTCTTGGGAAAGGGTTTCCGAATTATGGGCTAAACTTTTTTAAAATAGGTGCGCGTTCAGGAAGTTCGTTAAATCCGACTACTCTATAGATGTCATCGTGGATTATTGCTAAGCACCGCCAGACTAAGAAGAAGCCATCTGTAACGAAGTATCATGATACTGCCTCGTCCCCAGATGTTTTTAGCATGTATATGTCCTTCATAGGGGCCTATGTCTATTCTCAGAAAATGGGAGAAACTTGCACTGTGTGGGATGCAAATGGGCTTCTAAAAAACACATTAAAGACAAATCCCCAAGTAAAGTATTTGAAAGAAACGCCAGAGGAAGCGGTTGTTCTAAGCAATAAGGACTACAAGGATTTTGTTTCTCAGATGAAATTCAAGGAAATACAAAAGGTAGCAGGGAGTTTAATTGTCTACGACCAGACATTAAATCAGACAGTTGTTCGGTTTTTAGAAAAAGCAGGTGTTCGTGCGATGTTTGATATTGCTATACACCTAGAAAAAGACCCATCTGGACCTAATTTAGGTCAACTGAAAAAATATGCTGCTTCTATCAAAGCGTATCAGGCAAAGGCGAAGAAAGATACATTGGCTATCTATGTTATGTCAGACAACTATTCTACAGTTACACATTTCCAAACGTATTGTGACCCCTCTTGGAAGATTACGGCATTATGTAAAACACCTAGCAAGGACACAGATACTGCTTTCATCCAGGCAATGGCTGAAGTGCAGATTATGACGGCAGTCCCTGCATTGGTCTTAGACTTCGAAAGACCAGTGGATCGCTTTATTCATCTAATGCAAAGAAATCCTCGTCTCAATTATTTCGTAGAAATAAACAATGCTGAATGGCATTTATTAGATGCACCGCCTGTAAATTCTGTTGTCTAAGCTAGACTATATAAAACAATAGATTGTTGAAATATAATTCAATAATCTATAATAGATGTCTGTGAATAGCCAGGGTAAAATGGAAGTCCTTAAGAACCATGCTGCTCTAGAAGGAAGATGGGGAAATGTTGCGTTAGAAAATAATGAAAATGTCCCGATGGGTCCTCCAAGTGGACCTGTGGATTACAAGGCAAAGACATATTTACCCAATGCATCAGAATGGGCTACTAGACAGAGAACCCTAGAAGAACAAGCATCCTCTGAAAGAAGTCGTTCGCCTATGACACTAAGTAATAGTAATCTAGAAAATATTGAACGTAATAGACACTCTTATAATCGCTATAGAGAACGTATGGGGCTTAGCCCGAGACGTAATAGAACACCTTCCAGAGAAAGACGCAGAAAGAAGCATAGTCAAAGCCCTAAAAGGCGATATGGTGTGGGTAGAAGGTATAGTGTAAGGCGTAGTGCTAGGCATAGCCCTAGTCCCAGGCGTAGTGCTAGGCATAGCCCCAGGCACAGACCTAGCCCCAGGCACAGACCTAGCCCCAGGCACAGACCTAGCCCCAGGCACAGACCTAGCCCCAGGCACAGACCTAGCCCCAGGCACAGACCTAGCCCCAGGCGTACTGTAAATGAATTCGGTCGCAATATTACATATAATTATAGACCAAGGGGTCGCACAGTTCGCAATAGAAGAAAAGCAAGTCCTCTAAGATATACAACTGGGCCAGAAGGTCAGGTTGTAGATGAATTCGGTCGCAACATTCCACGCAATTACCGCTCAAGAAGGCCTTCTAGAAGTATAAGCCCCCTCCGATACACAGTTGCACCCAATGGTAAGACGGTAGATGAATTTGGTCGAAATGTTTCTAGGCGCAGAAAATTCTAAAAAATAAAATCAGCATGGTTCGTACATGGACACTCTTTACCCAGGGTTATTTTTCTCTTACGGCAAACCGTTAGACGGCACACCGTTAGACGGCACACCGTTAGACGGCACACCGTTAGAGGACAACACGTTTTTAGGTAATCCTCTAAATGACGAACTACTCTCGAGTTACACAGAATTATATCTCTACGGGTCTACTATTGTAGGAATTGTAATTCTCATGGTAATTGCATGTCGAGCAGAACCCAGGAGATTTTATAGAACATTAAAACGCAAGAATACAGACGAATCACCTCTCATTCAGGTTTGATTTCAACCGTAGTAGTTTCATCTTTTTCAACTGGTTCTTTAAAATCATTAAATTTCGGTAAATATGATGTTCCTAAAGAAGCCATATCTAAAATCGCATTTAATTCACCACGCATTATATATTGTTCTTTTATTAATTCATCTTGTAATTTTAGAATTCTACCAATATCATACAAAACCAGAGAAACTATAATTATAAAGATAATTGTAATTAACCACATTTATCTTTAAAATAAAGCAAGATAATTAAACCCGGAATTATACGTATATTATAGTAAATGGGCAGAGAAGAACGAATTAGACAATTTGCAATCGGATATTATTGGGAAGAACTTTTAAAAATAAAGTTTTCATATATGGATATTGAATTTGAAGAAATATCTCTGATTGAAGAAATTATTCCTTATGAATTATATATTGGATATATAAAAATAAAGTCTGTATCTGAAAAAAACGAATTCATAGAAACAGAAGTCGTATTTGATAAACGCGGAAATCCTTTTGTAAGATGTTTTCCAACAATACTGAATTCGGTAGAACCACATCTTTGTGGAAAACCTATTTTATTGAATAGATTGAAATAATCTTCTTGTAATAGAATAGGATGACAAAAAAACTTAAGAAGACTAGATTAACAAGAAGGAAGAAACGCAGTTCTTCTAGAATCAAACGTGGCGGTGACCCAAATGGCGTGTCCGGTTCTGTTAGGGTATATGTTGACGGGCATTACTATACATTTAGAAGTAAACCCGAAGGATTTGAAGAATTTATGACAGAGGCTAATAATTTTATTACAAATACCAATCTAGCAGAAAAAAGTTATGAAGAAAATATGGAAAAGTTAATTGAATTATGCAAACAATATGAGCAATTCATAGGGCTACAGGAATTTAATTTAGTAACACCTGGAGATATTGTATATTATTCAGTTGGCCACTTAGGATATGCTGCTGGTCACGTTGAAACAGTGCTTGGTATTAATTCAAGAAAGAATGGTGCTAATTGCATTGTAAGGCCAGTCCCAAATGCAGAAGGTGGATATACTATTATGGAAATGTTAGTAGATCCAAATGAGGTCGATAAAGAAATAACAGTATTTCGATACAAGGGACAGTATGCCAATCTTATTAGAGCAACTGCTGCCTTCTTAAATAAATTATTCATATCTCAAAATAATATACATTACGGTAAAATAAAAGATTTCTGTAAAATTGTTTTTAGCAGATGTGACGATCATCTTGAAAAAGAAAAACGTATGAAGGATTTAGAAAATCTAATAAATGGTATGTTAACGAAACATGAGACACATGATATCGTATGTTCAGGATTGTCTATTCTTATGTTTCAATTGGCATTTGTAATACATGGGTTAGATAACGCACTTCATATAGCAATGCCATTTAATGCATCTGGGTGTAGTCCTTTACAACTGAAAAACTGGCTAAAGGCTTCGCATACATCATGGGAAACACATACATTTCCTAAAATCCTGAATAAATTTACATATTTTTATTCCAATAAAGATATATCATGCTTATTCCATGTGAGTGATTTGGATACAGACCCACAAACAATTAAACAATTATTTAATAAGACATGAAGAAAATATACATTTCATAGAAAGAGATATTAAACGCTTTATATGAACTGTAGAATAGATGAGGAACTTTGAAGCCGAAGTAATTAGTGACACACATCTGAATATGTGGAAACATAAACCAGATAGACTTATGAAAATCTTTTCTTTACAGACACCTAATCTTATTCTAGCTGGAGACATTGGAGACCCAGATGAACCAACGCTACATATGTTCCTAGATTTAGCTCGTAAGAAGTATGAGCGTGTATTTTATATCCCTGGAAATCATGAATTTTATGGAACAGAACTAGGTTCTAAAAAAAATCCAGGAATTGTTATAAACTGGTTTCAAAAGCTAGATGACCAATGGTCGAACTTCCATTTCTTCTATAGACGCACAGAAGTAGTAGATGGAATTCGTATAATTGGTGCAACCTGTTGGTCCACAGCACCCACATCAGACAAATGGGCCCAAATGATTAGCGCAGAAGGTAAACAGGACGTTGAATTCATAGAACAGGCAATGGGAAGGTCAAAAGAACCTGTTTTAGTTGTAAGCCATTATCCATCGACTTTCCGGGTTGTGAGTGAAAATTTTTTAAATAAGCTAACACAATTCAACTATGGTCAAGATTTAGAGCGTCTTTATAGGCCGCCATTACATACATGGATATTCGGACACGTACATCAAAGACATGATATTTCAGTTCCGTATACTTCTTCCATATACGGAGAAGGTAAAGTTCGCCTCCTATGTAATCCCCATGGATATCCAAATGAACCAATCGCGGCAGAGAAGACACTTGTATTTAAAATTAATTCTAACGCACTATTTATGTAAATGGATATTCTTTAAAATTATATATATATTTTTCATATAATTGTTTTACAAAAAAGAATGAGATTTGATCTTGTATACCGCATTCCTGAATATTTAAATACCATGATTTATTTATTTGAGATATTAATGGATGGTTCATATTTCGTATTAATAACCCACACTGACCATGCGTAGATATAGTTTCTTTGAAACCATTTTCTAATTTATCATGAATATATTTTAACATCTTATCCTTTTGTTTCGTGTATCTCTCTTGAAGTAAGCTCTCATTATATTCATTCCATATATTAGCAGTCTTCACAAATTCATGTTCTCTTAAAAGCAATGCTTTATCCATATTTACCATGTACTTAGTTATTAAGTATTCAATTCTAGTATCTGAGATTTTATCTAATTTTGAATCTAAGAAACACGTATATGCGTATTTTTGAAGAAGTGTATTATTTGGTAAAACTTTAATATACTTTCCATACATACACGATTCAATAATATCATCGGTCACTGGTTTATTATCATAGACACCAAGCCATCTTGTTTCTTTTGTCATATCTAATATTTTTTTATTATTTGTAAAGTAATAACAGTCATATTTATCTGATGGTATCTTGGGTATTTTAAACGCCGGATTATTCTCAGATCCATAAAAACAAGTATAAAATGCTAGATTATATTTAGGTATTTTATTATATTGCATAATACATAAGAGCATTATTATTAAGGTAAATAATATTATATAATGACTTACCTTCATCTACCTCTATTGGTCAAGTTAAATTTAATAAAGCTACTGTCTGTTATTATCTAATCCTAGCCCTAACTTCGGCAAAATCTCCCTATGATATGACGTATCGAATGCTATAAGAGAATCTTTAAAATTTGGACTGGGTCTAAAAGCGATAGGACGAATACCTTGGACATAACTAATAGCTTGTTGCCATGACATACCCTTTGTAGCAATCAAATACATTCCAACTATCACTGCAGACCTCTGCATACCAGCTGCGCAATGAACTAAGACATTTTGACCCTTATTATGTTCCATCATGAGTTTGTATACAGCCTCATGAGACCATAAAGTCATATTACGAATTTCTTCCGGTTGTAAATTATCATCCACTGGAATTCTGTATTGCTTTTTAATAGACGTTGAGAATGGTATATCTTTCGTGGCATTAAAGACCACTGTTATATTTTTCTGTTTCATCCACCTCTCATTCTCAGATGCCCTCTTATTGCCTAACCAAATACCTGGAATTATCTCGTGTGCATCTGGTATTGAACTCATACTAATAGCAGTTATGAGTAAAAATGAAAGTATGTTACGTAGCCAATTAGGGCACCACGAATGAAAATAGCGAAGCAGTGTTTGACTAAACATCTCTACCGTCTGGATGAGGTTCTATCTTCATTAAGATGGTCAATAATAACTCACAATTTAACGGAAACTGCCTTCTGGACAATCGAACTATGCGAATCTAGTTTTGAACAGGAATGCATAGACATGCTGGAAACCGTCTGGCTCTATAACATTGGTTTCGGATCATGGTCTACCTTGAAATCAATTCAATCCATCTATGACGAAGGTTCCATAGAACAAGATATGCTTGTTAGAATTACTTGTTCCATGGCTAAAAGGAAACTCTGTGATTCCACTATATTTCACCTCTTACTCCGGGGTGCTGTTACACCCCTGGACTGGAAGCCGACATTTCCTCATTCCAAAGAATACCAGACAATCAAGGAAGCCGTAGAAGATTGCTTGAAAAGAGGGAAACTGAATGAAGCATGGCTACTTAGTCGTGCTATGAAACAAGAGGAACACTGGCAACTTCTTGATATAATGGCTTCTGAATTAGGACGTTCTGAGGAACTTGGCATACTAAAAGAGTTGAGGCCCTGTGCATATGAGAACTTAGCCGCCGCGTATGTCCTTGTAAGCATCGATGAGATAACATGGATTTCAAGTCAGAAGCACGTAGAAAGCGATTTGCCAGTAGAAGTTCAGAACGCAATAGACGAATGGGCCTCAGAAACTTCTATGAGAAAACGACGTGCTATCAAGCCTAAAGTAGAAGCCTTGCTTTACTTGACAAATCGTTCTGAACAATCTTGCTACATTTCTTCAGAATCAGATATTCAACTAGGGCTCTTAGAAACCTTAAAAAAATCAGAATACTGGTCTTGTATTTTGGAACATTATATGTCTGAAGAAACATGGAAATCAGATGAACACAAAGAGGCATTCTATGACACATATTTCCCAGATGATATTCCAGACGAATGGTCACTGGAAAGCAGAGAAATGTCTCATGGACGTGGCCTAGGGAAGACATTAGAGCAAGGGCGCATCCGTTTCATTCATTACACACTTCAACGCTCTAAAAGCCTTGAATTATGGAATTCTCAATTTAATTCGCAAATGGATTGCAGTTTAGAATGGTATTTACTGTATTCTGAAAAACCAGTTTTCGAATTACCACTAAAACCAATTAAGAAGATTTTCGAGATATAGTTTTATTTGAACGTCTATTTATTTTTCTTGTTTTTCTACCACCTTTCGTGGGAACTGCGCATCTAGATATAATTTCGCCTAATGTGGTTTTAAAATATGGTAGACCTTTATTAAAACCATATGTTTCTATATAATATTTTTCTAGTTTTTCTTGTAATTCCTCTGGAGGTTTTCCATTGAATTTCTTGCGTTGCGCAGGAAGAGATGTAGCCAATTTCGAAGAAGGATCTAATCGAATTACTGTATCATCTGTAAATATTTCACTTTTTGTGGTTCTTATATGATTTAGAGAAAAACATAATAATTGTTTTCCATCACCAGGCTCAGAACCATTGCATACAAATATATCTATATCAAGTATTTTTCTCTCAATACGAGGCTTTATAAATATTGCACATTTCTTATAACCAAATATATAACGTTTAGAATCTTCCATGTATATTACACGATATCCATTTATGATTCCAATTTCAGTATATTCAGATGGTTCTGTTTTGCCTATCATATAGATTGCTTCGCGCAATGCTATTATATCGGGGTCTTTAGAATCGGGTGTAGCAATGTTGTTCATTCACTAATATAAAATGAGATTTAATATTCTAAAATTTCTTATATAATTCAGCAATCTTATCAATCACTGCATCTTCTATTGGTTCATACGTGGTAACACAGAACCGAACAATGTTTTCTTTAGAATTAGAAGTAATTGAACAAACCACGTTATTTGTAAAACGATCTCTTACAAAAGCCAGAATAGTCTCATCTTTTCCAACAAATACAATGGAATTATCTGCAGGACTATAAACGAATTTAACAGAAATCGTTCGAACACTAGAATTTTTCGCCAAATCAATAGTTGTAATTACAAATCCACTAGAACCATCAGAAAATTTAGCAGTATCCATGGAAAATGATGGCAGAAGATTTTGAGTTTCGTGTTTTATAATTGGCTTGATTGTCTGAGGGTAAAGCTTTGACTCTAAAAGACCCATTCTAAATCTGTATTAAAAACATATGTTTAGACCTTATAACGTGAACGAATGTAGAAAAATCTTGTAAACTAACGTTATAGCTCTATCTGTTTTATTGGCAACTTCTGTTAGCAAAGCGGGTTCATTTAATTCCTTTGCAATATAATAATCGCGTGTGAGGCCAATCCAATGCTGAACAATCGGCATCTGTGGTGTAGTATCATAAGCATTTGTAAATCTGGTCACTTGTAAATCTGGCATTTCAGCGTAATCGGCCTCCGTATCAAAATATTCAAGAACAATATCTCTCATGCTTAGACCACCTTTCTTAAAGAATGCCTTGATTGCCTCTATTTTTAGTTTCTGTTTGTTATGGAATGTAAATAATTGTAAATCCCCGTTTAATGATTTAAATGAATCCATAATCCATGAACTTTTACCATATCGCTTACATTGTTCTACCATAGAAATAAGTTGACCATATGTAAATTCAACATTTGTCAGAATATTAAGAGGAGCTAGGGGTTCTGGAAACATATAATCTGAATACAAAAGACGATTTTCAATTGTATTTTTCAATGTCTTTGCATCATAAACAAAAGATATTCTCTTCTTAAAATTAATAATTGTAACTGGATACTTAGGTATTTCCATAGTTACAGGATCCTCTGTATTCTTACAGTTTTTCAGACATCTCTTAATCTGCCAATTAAAAATAAGAGGCCATATTGTATTTATAAAGTCAAATATCTTAAAATAAATTAATTTTACCCTTTTCCATTCATGTTCTTGTTTTGCATTCATAGAAACAATAAAAGACATCGAATCTTTGGGAGGAGTCCATCTTTTTTCAGGAAAAATACAATCAAACTTGAATTTCATATTCTTAATATTTTCTGAAATTTTATCAGATATCTGCTTGAATGTTCTGAGAGTATCTAGAGTTGAAAATTTAAATTTCACAGAATCAGAAACAGAAATACTTTCTGGTATTTTCCATCTGGAACTAGAATATGGGTTAAATTCTAGAACTTTTAGTTGTTTATCCTTGATTTTTACTTGACTTATACTCTTTACAGGCTTTTTAGTTTTCTTAGTCCTTTTAGCTTTTCTGGCAGGTTTACCTCCACCATTTCCGAATACTACGTCCATGGTACTTATATATTATTATTACGAAAAGTTTAGGCTGAAACACACCGGGTCTCTATCCTCCCATCTAGCCTTATATTTTTCTAAACTAGAATTACAGATTGCTGATAGCCTTTTACGTTCCTCTTTATTTATCTTATAATGTAAGTCATTATTAGTCTCTAGAGAAGACCGAGTAGAACCATCTTTCAATGGTGAATTAAATTCAATTGGAACATAACCACACATATATTGTTTCTCTAAAAATGCTCTAGCCATCAAATCGTGGTCAGAATTATCTAAGTAAAAATCAGTTTCATTTAAGAAATCAAGTTCTTCCAGCTTTACCCTGTTCAAGAGTAAGGGTCCGCGATTGCATGTTTCAAAAGAATAAAACACACCTCTTTGAATTCCTAGAGTTTCTAGTGTTTGTTCAACTGCCTCGCCTAATTTACCAATTCCACGCCCATCAAACAGATTATGTGCACAGCGCCCCGAAACTGCAATTATATTCTGAAACATTCTGAATGGTTTCTCCAATTCTAAATTGTAACCTTGTTCGGTCATTTCCATGTCTGCTTGGATTTCCAGACAATATGTACCTAATGAAGCTCTAAAACCAATGTTATCGCACTTAGTTTCAAACAGAGGTTTTTCTGAATTCTTAAAAACACGAATTTGAATTAGGGTTTCTCTTGGTTTTACTAGTGTATCGAGATATTTTAGCAGGGTTTCTTCTGTTTTATCGAAACAAAAATCTAAAATCAAAATAATTTCAAAGAAATCTTCTGTTTTTTCTATAAAAGAGTTCACATTTCTTACGATTATATTCTCTTGATTGTAAATGGGTGTTACAATTGAATAAACTGGTTTCTTATTAGAATTAAAAATATATGTCCTGAATGTCTCCATATTTAAGTTAAAATGTTAGATGTTTAACCTCTTATTGCTCAATCTCAAACAATATAACAGTAGAACCCTTTAAAATCCCAGATTTTGTTCCATTCAGTGTGTAAACATCTGTTTCTGAAAGAACATAGGGAACATCACCTCCTTCAATTCGTCGAACCTTCTTCAGATACTTAGGAACATCTGGATTATAACGCTCGTGTGCTGAACAATAGGATGGAGATGGTTTTAAACTAGGGCATCTACATCTTACAAGGGTTGCACCAGTCTGAACAAGTGCCTGACACTGAAATGTAGATTGTTCATCATCGGGTATAATTGTAAATTTGCCTCTTTCTTGAGAACGTAAGAACTGAACAAGTGGTTGAGATGAAACACCTAGGTCTTTAGCAACTTCTTTTGCTAAAGAAATGCCCTTTGAAAATAAGACTGCATCTAGACTTTCCCACAGTGCTTGCGGGATACTATAAGACATTATTGTGCGCTAAGATATATAATTTCAATTTCATTTTTTACAGTAAGTCATGGTATCTCCTTCAGAATGGGGTCCAAATGCATGGGAATTATTGCATGGAATCGCAGAAAGGGTAGGAAATCATTCAAATCACATTATGATAAGAGACGAAAGAAATGAATTAAAGCTCACACTACGGCACTTCTGGGCACTATTGCCTTGTCTGAAATGTCAAAAACATTATAAGGAATGGCTTCAAAAACATAATCCAGAACCATGGATCCAGGGACCATTTGGCATTGACTTACAAGTTTCCATGCGTGAGTGGGTATACAAGCTTCATGAGAATGTAAATAATTCTCGTGGCGTTGTATCTGATTTAACACTAGAACAAATAAAGGAAAAATATAGTGTTACAGTTCCTCTGAGAGAAAAGGCAAATCATCTTAGGTCATTTTATCAAAGAGGACTTGATGCCAGGACTTTAAAGGCAGATGACTGGAAAACAGCGTGGAAACACTTAGACTTACTATTAAGGGCAATTGGTTAACTTATCCTTCTTTGCAAACAATCGGATGAGGTGTCATAGATGATGGTGGCAAGATTTGCGATAAAATACCAAACAAATCAGAACATCTAGCTCCGCAAAATCTAGAAAATACATACATGCCATAGCCAATTCCACCAGCTCCTAGTGCACATATCATACTTATAATATAACCCCAAGGACCAGTGCCTTCACATGGGCTCATAAAAACAAAACGCATCCCTAAGACAATAAGGGCAAACATTACGGTAGTAAAAATTACAATAGTTGCCTGTGTATTACGTTTCTCATTATTTACATCACTAGAGCCTTGCTGCACAGGTGTTAATAAACTATCCACGCCATTTGAAATCGCATAACCAATAAAAAAGGCTACTTCCATTAACCAATAACTCGGAATAACTCCCTCATATTGTCTCTGTTTGGTAGAATCACTGGTAAAAAATCTAGTATATGCCTTTATTTCCGGAGGGGTTAATGGTGGTATCAAGTCACAAGTATCTCCACTTGCCCGTCTTAGAAGTAAAGAACCAGCTAAAAATCGATTAAGTATAAGTTCAAAAACAGTTTGTAAGAACAAGGTAACAATAGGTATAACAATGCCCATACCCAGGAATATATTGAGGTGTGCGACGGATCCAGTTGCGATAGTGTATATAAGAGATGTAGAAGCTAGGACTATAGGTAATTGCTGTAAGCCGCGATATACATATTCCTTTAATCCTCCTATCCCCCTTGAAACAATACCTATGCTTACCATCCTTTCTACTTTGTAATATTTATTTATGTAGCGGCACATACATACATTGGCTTACCTCTTTCTGTAGAAGAGAGTATCATAGGTAGGTTCAAGATGTTCACTCCGTCACGTCCAAATAATCCTACATTTTGATAAACCAGTAACGCACCAAAAATAAGTCCTAAAATAACAGAAAGTAATAATGTTCCGAAAGATTCGCAGCCATATGTATACCGGAACATCATCATAAATAAGATAAATAGAGTGCTCAAGACGGTTGCAATATTTGTTCGAATACTTAGGTCATTTGATAATGATTTAATTTCTCGTCCAAAATTTTGCATGGCCATGAGCATATATGTCAAAGTAGATGTTATAAAAAATATACTAGGTGACGGGAACATAGATGGAACACCAACGGTTTCAATTAATGAAATTCTCATCATATTAGGGTATAAAAATCCAGACTGGCAAACACCTTCTAATACATTCTCTTTCGCCCCAATTGGTGCTATTCCACCGATAATCATAGATAAAGCGCGTTGTGATAACATTATCTCAAACATAGTGAACAAAAGAACAGTCATTGATTTGGACATGCTTAGACCAGCTAAGATTGCTACACCTAGGACCATGCTATCCGGAAGTAATCGTAGTGCTTCTACCGACATTCGCAATATAGGTCCGTTTATGAATTGACTAATTTTCTCGAAAAGTGTGGTGGGCATAAGGCCTATCTAACATAATTATATAAAGCAATGGGCATCCCTTCGTATTATAGAACTCTCATCACTAAAATACCACATGCTATAAAAAGAAAATCGCCACCTGGTGCTAGTACGCTTGTAATAGATATGAATTGCATGATTTATCATGTCTTACGAGAACCCAAAATGACTGCTAATCCATACCCAGGTGAACAAGGTCGTCTAGGTTGGGAACGCAAGTTACAAGATGAAGTGTGTTCTTACTTGACACACATTTGGCGTTCTGCAGGGGCGCCTGGAAAAGTATACGTGGCACTTGATGGCGTGGTTCCTTATGCAAAAATAAAGCAACAGCGTTTTCGCCGTTTCAAATCAGCAGCCTTAGCAAGTAACTCACAGGGCGGCAATCTTAATAGCGGGTCACAGGGCGGCAGCCCTGTATGGGATACCAATTCCATAACACCTGGAACGCAATTTATGGCAAATATGGGCACTAGCCTTAAGGAAGCCGCTAAGAAACATGGGTGGGTAATCAGCGACACAGATGAACCGGGAGAAGGAGAACACAAGGTTTTGCAGTGGTTACTCAAAACCAAGTTAAACGAGGGTGCCGTAATAGTATATGGATTAGATGCCGACTTAATTTTACTGTGCTTGATTGCCGGAGACAAACTTGGTGATAAATATCCTATTTTCTTACTTCGTGAAGCTATGGCATTTGGTAAGTTAGTTCGCTTAGAAGGGTCTAATGAAGTAGACTTATGTTTCTTTGAGATTTCCACTTTGAAAGAAAGTCTTCAAAGAGGAACACAGTGGACAAAGGAACAATTCTATGACTACGTGTTTGGAATGAGTTTTTGCGGAAATGATTTTCTACCAACTGGCCTTTCTCTCAGAATTCGCGATGACGGACATTCTATTTTACTCGCATGCCTAAATGACATGTGGAAGCGTAAGCAACATCTAGTGGTCATAGGTGAAGATACTGTTGTTAGACCAAATCCGAGTGGCCTGAAGCAATTTGCATTATGGATGTCACAACAAGAAGAGCGTCTTATCATAACGACAATTAAACGTAAATTAAACGCTAGGCCTGGGGAAGATGAAGCAGATAATATAGCAATTAGAGAACAAGCTGAGAAGCCAATGGTTCAAGTGGTAAATAGCGATGTCGTATTACTAAAATCTAACTGGCATTCAACATATTGTAAATTAGCACTTGGTGAGGACACAGTGGAAAAACGTAAATGCAGGGCACTTGATTATTGGAGAGGATGGTGTTGGATTTTAGACTATTACCAGGGGCGTCGGGTTGACTTGGAATGGGTTTACCCAGAGGGTTATCCTCCATCATGGCAAGATTTAGTTCGGTTCTTTGAATTACCTTCTCAAGACGATTGGTCTGAGAGGGAGCCTCTAAGGCCGCAGGAGCAATTGGCTCTAGTCCTACCAATGAACAGCTGGAGTTTGTTATTGAAGACACCCTTTCGTAGTTTACCTTCTAAAATCCCGCAATACTGGCCACAAGAATTTGCTTTAGAAACATTTGCCAAGCGATTTGGCTGGGAATGTGAACCAATGATACCTATGCTAACACCCGCACGACTGCGTTATGAAACCCAAACAATGAATGTAAGTAAATAGAAAGAATGGGAAACAATCTATCATTAGCTGCGCAGATACCCGAAGCTCATGTTAGAATTTACAAAAATATACTTCAAATTCAATCCCCCCAGACCCGCTTACAAATGTTAGAAACCGTTTTATCTGGGGCAGAATATGTGGCAAGTGTCAAACAAGCTGGCATATATGGCCCAGTCCTTTCTTACATTTCTGCAGTTCGTCGTGGAGACCCCGCCATCCTTCCCGGTGAACGGACAAATCAAGGACAGCAGCAAATACAGCAGTATAATGAACAAGGAGGATACGGAAGACCTCAAAATGTCACTACTAGCCAACCAGTATACGGAGGACGTCAACACCAGAACCAAATAATTCATCGTTCTGGTGACCCCGGAGATCACACGAAGGCTATAACGTTCTTCTCACAGTGCCTACAGATTTTAGGCCTGGAAGAAGAAGTTGCCTTGAATGAAGAGGCACTGAAGGCTGCCTACAAGAAAGCGTCCTTGAGGGCACATCCTGACAAGGGTGGTTCTGAACAGGCATTCGATCAGGTAACACGTGCGTATGCTTATTTGGGTGAAATCCTCCGGCGTGTTCGTGGTGGTAGAAGTGAACTAGTAAATGTATCTGAAGAATCGCCTGCTCGACTTGTTGCAGCTCGTGAAGATAAGTCTGAGGCATGGAAACTATCAGAGCCAGTAAAGCTCAATCCGAAAAGTCTGAACATGGAAGTCTTCAATCAAGTATTCGAAGAAACTAGACTTCCCGACCCTGATGGTGATGGTTATGGAGATTGGCTGAAAGACCCATCTGCGAACAGTCAGGGTTCAAGTCAAACAAAATTCAATGGAAAATTCAATCGCTCAGTTTTCAATGAGGCTTTCGAAACTGAAATTAAATCCAGAGCACAACAACAGTCCGGACAAGGTCGTAGTTTAGCAATGAGACAACCACAGGCCTTAGTAATGGCTCCGACAATGGGTATCGAACTCGGGCGTGATAAACCCGAGGACTTTACGGGGGCTAATCTGAATGGTCTGAAATACACTGACTTGAAAAGAGCTTACACGGAAGAATCTACCTTTAGCCACCAAGTTGCAAATGTTCAGGTATCTAATAAAAGTTTTGATGCCGCTGCTTCTGAAAGAAAGGCTGCACCTAGACCATTGAGCTCTGAGGAAATGGAATCTGTCAATGAAGGTGAGCGATACATGGCACAACGACAAAGTCAACAGGCATTACGAATTGCGGAGGAAGATAAACGAATTAGCGAACACTTCGCGAAGATGCAACGTTATGTAATCACCAATAAGTAGAGATGAAGGACTGGATGATGCCTCTTACAATTGGCATAATTGCTATAGTCGCAATTGCTGTTGGAGCAAGTGTAAGTCAAGGAATGATTAGCAATAATGTATTCGAAGCTACGGACTTAACGAAACGAGGAATGGATTTACCTTGTATTTGGGTATTCTTAGATACTTCTATTCTTAATTCACGCCAGTATTCTGACTTTGGTGCCCGGTCATCAAGGGCATTGAATTTGCCATTTTTGAACTTATGCTACGAGTCAATCGCGAGACACAATGCTTCTCAGTACAGAATTCGAGCAATCAGTGGCCTCGCTGAACTCGCCGAGCTCCTAGGTGGCTGGAAAGAACTTCCGGAAAAATTACAAAACCCATTGGCTACGCTAGAACCCTCTGATTTCGCATGGATACGTGCTTCTATTCTAGCAAAGTACGGTGGTATGTGGGTAGCCCCTGCCACAATATGTTTGAGGTCCTTTGGCAAAATGCCTGAGAAACCGGTGTTTTTCGGAACGGATTCAGATGAAACATTTGTTGGAACAGCAGGAACCCCTGTTCCTAATTTCCAGGTTGCATGGTCTCCTAAGCCTGAGGATCCTCTATGGGTTGCATGGGAAACCATATCTAAGAAACGCTTGAATAAGTCGGGTGGTGGTGATACAGCAAGGAGCGCAGATAAGTGGGAGTTTCTCGCTTTGGCTGCGCGTTTCCCCGATATTGAAGTAAGGCCTCTGGCGGAAGTCGGCAGAAAGGGTTCTGCAGGTCGTAGAATTCAGATTGAAGATTTATTGGCTGCTGGCCAAGAAGGTGATTTACCATTTGAGATAGGGGCTAACGCAGTTTATGTGCCAATTCCATGGCCAGAACTCCGTAATCGTAGCAATTTTGGGTGGTTCTTGAAAATGTCCGAATTACAAATCGCACAAAGCGACCTGGTTATCAGAGACTTATATAAGGCTGCTGGGGTTTTTTAATATGTATAAATAGATAATGGGAGAATTAGTAATAGAACCTGATTATATAAATCCAGATAAGATAACATTTCATATTAATGAGCATGGGTTAGAAATATTAAAAGAAATTAAACATAAAACAAAATATACTTACGCACAACCACTTGTTGTTGAAAAGATATTTTACCCAACAAGTGTATTTAAATCTGGTAAAACTATTTCTGTATCGCATAAGGAAGAACCAGTGAGTACGTATACTCTAGGAACGAAACATAGTATTAATTACAATATGCGGTTTGATGATTTTATAGCAAGGGCGAAAGACCATGGATATAATCTTATAACACGAGAAGGCGATATCCATGCCAATAAATTTTATAGATATGTCTCAACAGTAAACCTATATGGATTGGGTGGACTAACAGAAATTGGTAAATTTACTCTAGAAAAAGCAAATAAAATATATGATTTTTTAAAACCAGCTATAGAAGGACTTCTAAATAGAAAAAATACACAAATGGACCATTTACTACACACACTAGAATGGGGGCCTCGTGCATTAGAATTAGGCACCGCACATCCAAATCTAAAAGCTGCACAAGCACGTGTAAATGGTGCTTCAACCGGTGGTTCTAAAACACGTCGCAGAAGACATAGAAAACGTAAGACTATTCCGTAACAATATCTTCAACCTTCGTTACAGCATCTTCTTTCGGAACAACTTTCTTCACGAATTTCAGTGCTTCCTGTAAAACAGCAGCATCCTTAGGATCTAGAACGGCTTCAACTGCTTTCAAGCAGAAAGGTAGGCAAGTTAAAAAAGTAGAGGGGTTCTTTAGATTTAACTTACCCTGACTAGCAGCAACGAAAATATCAATGGTTGCTGAAGCAGCATTTAGCAGCTGATTTTCGAAAGACTGCTTAATTTCTTGACTAGCACCCTTGAGTCCAGGTAAGGAATCAAGTGCGCAAGAAATATCGAGGGCCTTCTTCAAAACATATAAGAGTGTCGCTTTCTTATCTGAGCCAGAAAGAGCAGGTAATCCCTGGAGTTTCTGAGACACTTGAACAGCGATTTTCATAACTTCGTTTGCATCTAGAGCACCATCTTCTACAGCAATAATAAAAAGAGCCTTAGTTTCTTTTATTATGGCTTCAAGGGCAGACATAATTGCTATGATGGTTGTAAATATTTTTTTATCAATTAGATAAACTCAACCTGGATTTCTTGTCCTTGTGCTAGAATTCTAGGTGTCGCAGGATGTATCTGATATACTGTGCGCTTCTTCCCTAAGTGTAGTCTCTCGTAACATTGGAGTTTAAAGCCGTGTGGAGGGATAACATGCCGGAGCAAAGTTATTACTCGGCGAGAATCAAGTGCGTCAAAATACCGCTTGGCCTTACAGGGTAAATAAAATGGCTCCAATAAAGGAGCCCATGTTTCAACTGTATCAAGCTTCAGTTCAGTTGCGGAAAATAACTTTCCATCTGTTAAACCAGTAAATCCAAGTTCTTGTAACATTAAAACAACAACTTCAATATGTGGAGTTTCTCGGAACAGTTTACTCATCTGTTCTATTCACAGAGTTAGTATTTGGCAAACTCCACGGTATAACTTCTCCGCATGCAGTCATTAAATCTAAAATGGAAGACCTAGATTGTGAGTGATAAATCCAGCTTTTTATAAGAAACTGTTGCACATTATACCATGCCCTGTGATTAACTATATTCATAACTATGATATTGTGTTCCAATTCAAAAAGAATATCTTCAAAAGAATAGCCAAGTTCCCAAATTCTATACATTTGTTTTTGGGCATCTTCCCATTTCGCGTCCATCAAATAATCCAGCAATTCTTTCATAGACCCCCAAATATGCGGGTCAAATGAATTTTTAATATGGTCAAGCGTCATGGTATTCCACCCTTCCAGCTTTTTAAGACTAGACATCATTCTTGCCATACTTTGGAATTTCATAATAGAACACATTGATAATGACATGAGTTCAGTGAATGCTTCTTCATTATAAGACCCAGTTTCAAATCCTTCGCGACGTAAAAGCTCTATATATATCTCAGAGTTATTAGAAGGTTCTGTCAAAATAATATGACACCTTGATTGAAGGGGAGCAATAAGTGATTCTTGGTTCTGGCTAATAAATAAAAATCGAGTAATATGATCAAATGTCTCCATAGGTCTTCTTAGGGCCTGTTGAGAGATTGCAGGTAAAGTATCACAATCATCTATAATAATCCAACGGTATATTCCCTTTTTTGGCGCTATCCATCTGACATGGTCATTCAAAATCTGTCTAAACGTATGAATTCCTCGGTCTTGATGAGATGAAATTTCTACACAGTATTCCTTTTCTTCCTTCTTAGTTATACCATTCTTTTTGAAATATGCCTTTATGAAATCTTTTGCAACTGTACTTTTCCCCGTTCCAGGAAATCCAACTAAGAAAATATGTGGTGGATTATCTAGACATCTATCTAATTGTTTTACAACAGTATCCATTCCAACTAGGGACGTTTCTATCCTTAGCATCTGTTAGAACCTTATAGATATGGTCTTAAATACTTTACGCATCTAGCGGAGCAATAGCCTCGATGGCCTTTAGTTACAAGCCTAAACAATTATTCCTATCATAAATAAGATGAGCAAAAATTTATATTCCGTATTAGGTCTTACAAAAAATGCCGATACCGATGAAATTCGTAAGGCATATAAAACACTTGCTCGTGAACATCATCCCGATAAAGGAGGAGACCCTGAGAAATTCAAGGAACTCTCACAGGCTCATGAAATTCTATCAGATGACCAAAAGCGTAGAATGTATGATATGACAGGTAGCACGAATGAACAAGTTCAAGAGGGAGGATTTCATAATCCATTTGGAATGCATGAGGCATTTTCTCATATGTTCGGCGGCATGTTTCCTGGAGCAGGATTTCCTGGAGGAGGAATTCCTGGGAATTCCCAACGAAAGCGCGAGGGTAAGGGCCCAGGGAAAAATCAAGAAATTCCTCTACGCCTTGATGACTACTATAAGGGGCGTAATTTAAGCGTAAAGCTAGGTCGCCAATGTAATTGCAAAAGTTGTAAGGGCCTCGGTGGGTCCTCTACAGAAACGTGCAAGCAATGTAATGGACGTGGAATGCTAAATCAAATGATTAATATGGGACCAATACAAATGATGACACAGGGCCCATGTCCTACATGTAGTGGAAAAGGTCAAATACCATTCGGTAAATGTTTAACTTGTAGTGGCAGAGGAATGACACACGAAGAGAAAACTATGGATATCAAGGTGGAACCTGGTATGATGCCAGGTAACACAATTATATTTTCTGGAATGTGTTCTGAGCATCCGCAATTTACTGAGGCTGGTGATGTCACTGTAATTTTGAGAGAGGCTGATGAAGAAAATGAGGAAGCTGGACAGTGGTCTCGAGAGGGTTCTAGACTAAAAAGGACTATTCCAATAAATTTAACAGAAGCATTGCTAGGGACTATAAAAATGGTGAAAGGTCACCCCGGATATCCGAATGGATTACCCATTGAAATACCGATTGGAACTCAAAATATGTGGGTCGGAACATTTTCGGGTCTGGGAATGCCTATAAGAGGAACACCCAGATAC
>Ga0209358_10000999_pt1 | contig 23455 bp, 22 predicted proteins | sample LauGreFa1BDMLBSN_2_FD_187574 | JGI IMG/M metagenome (GOLD analysis project Ga0209358, IMG submission 187574) | Freshwater lake microbial communities from Lake Michigan, USA - Fa13.BD.MLB.SN (SPAdes) (version 2) | ecosystem: Environmental > Aquatic > Freshwater > Lake | place: Lake Michigan, USA...
AGGCTGGGGCAGCGCCCGACCTGATGCTTCCGTACACGCTTGATCCAGGAACGATTCAACAGCAAGCTTCACAAATTGTCGCCAAGATGAAGGCTGCCGGAATTACGACAGTTGTGCTGTCCACTGATCCGGTTGCGCCTGGAGACTTCACCCGTGAAGCAACAACGCAGGAATACGAACCTGAATGGTTGGTTGCTGCAGCAACTCTGACGGACACCAATGCGTTCGGCCGCGGATACGACCAAAAACAGTGGGCACACGCATTTGGTGTCACCAGCTTGGCCGTGCGCGTGAATCCAGATGTTGTGGGATCAAAGATCCTGTACAAGTGGTTCACGGGTCAAGATGCACCTGCCCCGTTAGGGGCACCTGTATTCATGCCGGGATTCAGTCTGCTGTTTTCGGCGTTGCAGGGAACCGGTCCGACTTTGACGCCACAAACCTTGGGTGACTTCATTAAGACAATTAAGACCACGCCAGCGATGACGGCTTCGTACCTCACCTATGGTGATCAAGGCATATGGGATGCAACCGACTACAACGGAGTCGATGACGCCACTGTTTTCTGGTGGGATACCACGGCCACTGGACCAGATGAGAACGGTCGTGAAGGTACTGGCTTAATGAAGTTCGTCGATGGCGGTAAGCGTTACTTGCCGGGCGAATGGCCAACAGAAGACAAGTTGTTTGTTCAAGATGGCGCAGTGGCGATTTACGACACTGCACCAGCGTCAGAAACGCCTCCATCGTACCCAAGCCCCGCGGGCTGAGTTAGATAGACCAGTTGATTGGTTCTCGACCATTTTCAATGAGCGCAGTATTGGCTCGCGAAAATGGTCGAGAACCGAAAAACCCATGACGTGCTGACAACGGTGACGGGTGCGCAGATTCAATGACCACGTGTCGTTGTTGATTAATGAGTGATGCTTTCTTGCGCGATGAAGCGCCCCACAAAATGAATACAACGGGTTCTTCTTTTTGATTCACTGCACTGATGATGTGATCGGTGAACTGTTCCCATCCATGACCTTGATGCGAAGCTGCTTGGCCAGAACGCACGGTCAAAGTTGTATTGAGAAGTAGTACGCCTTGTTGTGCCCAAGACGTCAGATCGCCGCGACTCGGTATCTCGCAATCGATGTCGTTGCTGAGTTCTTTGTAGATATTGCGCAACGATGGTGGAATGCGGGTTCCATCTTGTACCGAGAAAGCCAAACCGTGAGCTTGGCCGGGCTCGTGATACGGGTCTTGTCCCAAAATGACGATTTGAGTTTTGGCGAAGGGTGTCAGTTCGAGTGCGTTGAAGACGTGATCGGGACTAGGGAAAACTTGGAACTGCGCTCGTTCTGAAGCGACGAACTCAGACAAGGTATGCCAATAGGGTTGATCAAACTCAGAAGAAAGAACTTGATTCCAGCCAGTCGTCAGCACTCTCATCATTGTTGTCGGTCGACCCTGAAGCTTTGCTATCCGAACGACGGTCAAAACCTTCGTCGTCGCACGATGTCGAGACAATCCGAGAGTTCCTGATCTTGAGAGAGGATTTCCGCTCGTCATTCTTGGCGCCTGAGGTGAACTGCACAGAAATCTCGTCAGATTTAGCTTTGCTTTGAGAAACCGCGAATCCGGTAGCAGGAGGGGTCGTGACTGGTGATTGGGGAATAGCCTGACATGGTGGCTTTGGATCCGAATCGACGCGTCGTCACCGAGATGTGGCACGGTCAGCCACGAGTCCGCTTGGCGACGTTGCCGACCCATCTCGAGCGAGGGCCAGTTTTGGCTGGTCAGAGCGGGATGTGGGTCAAGCGCGATGACCTCACAGGTTTAGGCATGGGTGGCAACAAGGCGCGCAAATTGGAGTTCTTATGTGGTGCCGCGGTTGCTGCGGGGGCAGATTGCCTCATCACGGTTGGGGCTGGGCAATCGAATCATTGCCGAATGACCGCGGCAGCAGGAGCCGTGCTCGGCCTCGAAGTTCATCTGGTTCTAGCCGGAGATCGACCAAAGGTGCTTGAAGGAAATCAGTTGCTGTCGGATCGCTTCGGTGCGCATCAACATTTCACGGGCGCCGGACCATCCGAATGGGGACTGTTGGAAATCGCTCGTGAAGATTTAACTGAAGAATTGAGTGCACAAGGACTGAAGCCGTATTCGATTCCGATCGGTGGATCAACTGCGGTTGGTGCGCTCGGCTACATCGTTGCGTATCAAGAAATTGTTGAACAAGCTCAAGCTTTGAAGATTTCACCAAAGACAATCGTCTTCACTTCATCAAGCGGAGGGACCCATGCTGGCCTTGTTGCAGGGCGCGCGTATTTGCGAGCGCTCGGAACAACCGACGTATTGCCGAATCTTTTGGCGATTGGTGTTGCCAAAGGCGTGGTTGCCGGATTTCCGTCGGTGAAAGAACTCGCCCAAGAAGCATTAACGATTGCGGGATTGCCTGGCGAAGTAGTAGATGAAGATGTTGAAGTTGATGCGCGCTGGCTCGGCGACGACTACGCGATTCCGACTGCTGCATCGCGAGATGCGATCACATGGGCTGCCCACAATGGTGCTTGGGTTCTTGATGATGTGTACACCGCCAAAGGAATGGCTGGACTTTTAGGTAACGCGAATCAAGGCCGCTGGGGAAGTGGCGACGACGTGATTTTTATTCATACAGGTGGTTCACCGGAGGTTTTTGTACGTCATGACTGATCAAAACTTTTCTCGTTCGCCACGAACTGTTGCCGTGACTACAGGCCGCCCACAAAATGACAATGATCCTTTGAACGCATCAATTGTTCTTGCTTCAAATTTTCAATCGAGTGGCGACTATGCCCGAACTCATGGAACTTCTACTTGGGCGGCGCTCGAAACTGCGGTAGGTGCGTTAGAGGGCGGTCAATGTTTGTCATTTTCGACGGGCATGGCGGCAGCTTCAGCAATTTTGTTTGCATTGCATCCGAGTGTTGTTGTCCTGCCCGCTGTGAGTTATCTAGGAGTTCGAGCATTGCTGGGCGACATGCAAGAGCATGGCCATGTACGAGTCGTGTCAGTCGACATCGTTGATACCAAAGCAGTGATGAGTTCTGTCGAGACTGCAGTTTCTGAAGTTGGGGCCGACCGCGTGGTGTTGTGGATCGAAACGCCCACTAACCCAACTCTTGATGAAGCCGAACTCGAAAAATTATGTGTTGCTGCAAATTTAATCAAAGTCACAACTGTGGTTGATTCAACATTTGCCTCACCGATGGGTCAGCAGCCTCTCTCATTAGGTGCGTCGGTCGTGATGCATTCGGGAACGAAATTCATCGGTGGTCACAGCGACTTGATGATTGGCCTAGCACTAACTAACCAGTCGGAAATTTTTGAAAAGCTGAGTCGAGCACGAGTTGTTCAAGGTGCAACGCCCGGAGCCCTTGAATCTTTCTTGGCATTACGCGGCTTGCGCACTCTGCCCTTGCGCTACGAGGCAGCCACAAAGAATGCAACCGAAATTTGCCGACGACTTCAGGCCCATAGCGCAATTGAGTGGGCAAAGAATGTTGGGCCAATGCTCAGCTACATCGTCAAGGGTGGTGCGGTTGCTGCCGACAAAGTATGTGCTTCGGCATCAATGATCATCACCGCGACAAGTTTGGGTGGGGTTGAGACCACGATGGAGCGCCGCCAAAAGTATGCCGGTGATGCCCATGTGAACCCAGGTCTCATTCGTATGAGCGTGGGTATTGAAGATGTTGAAGACATCTGGTCCGACCTCAACCAGGCGTTATCGTCATGAACATGAGCGATCAAATTCTTGATGTCGATCTCTTGGCATTTGAAACCGGATCTGAAGCGACTCGGCGAGCAGTTATTGATGGTGTGCGTCGCAGTCTGGCGACCGGATTCGTCTACACAAGCACCGACATCTCTGAAGATTTGCTCGATAGCGCATACGGAATGTTGGTTGAGTTCTTTTCGAAAGACCAAGAGACGAAAACCAGTTGCATAGCCCCGGGTGCGCATGGTCAAACTGGTTACACCGGTTTGCTGGTTGAGACCGCTGCGTCAAGCGATAAACCCGATTGGAAAGAAATGCTCAATTGGGCGTCGCCAATTGCTGCTGGTCATCCGTTGAAGCGCAAGTTTCCGGGTTCGTATCCCGAGCAGTTATTGCCCGATGCGGTCGTGCCCGGAATTTCAAAAGTTCTCTACGAGTTCCATGACGCAATCGCTGAGATTCAAAAGCGTTTCTTGCGCATCATCGCTTTAGGAATTGGTTGTCATGAAACTTTTTTTGATGACATGGTTACTGATGGGCCGACTCTCACGCGGGCAATTCGCTATCCGTCAATGAAAGGCGCGCCGCAAGGTGGACACATTTGGGCCGGCGCACATGGTGACATCAACTTGATTACCGCACTTCCGCGCGCCACTGCACCAGGTTTGCAGGTCGAAGTGGACGGTCAGTGGGTTGATGCAATTCCGCCAGACGGCAAGATGATCATCAACACCGGAATTATGCTCGAGCGATTGACAAATGGTGTTTTGCCTGTTGGTTGGCATCGCGTGATCGCTTCACCAGATTTTGATGACGAGCGATACAGCGTGGTGCAGTTCTGCCATCCCCGACCGTGGACCATGCTGGCGCCCGTACCAACATGCTGTACGCCCGAGAATCCGCAACGGTATTCAACAATCAGCGCAGCCGACGCGCTTGATGAAGTGTTGTATCAAATCAATTTGATTGAAGATGCTCGACGTGTCGGAGATTGATAATTCTGGAATCTCTAGTGAACCAATTGATGTTGCGTTAGCGATTGATATCGGTGGTTCAAAAATGGCGGTGGGCTTAGTCAATCGTCGTGGTGACATGCTCGATCGTGAGATCGCCCGCACTGACAAAGATAAGAATGCCAACGATTTATTTGAAATATTGGCTGTACTCATTAAGCGTCAACTCGCGCGAGCAGAAGAACGACACGGTGGCAAGGTCGTTGTTGTTGGTATCGGGTCGGCCGGACCGATTGAAACCGATTGTGCGACCATTTCTCCATTGAACATTCCGGCTTGGCGACGCTTCCCATTGCGTGAAGCAGTTCAAGACATTGTGAGCGTCCCAGTGTTTGGGGATCTTGATGCCAAGGCATTTGCTCTCGCTGAAGGTTGGCTTGGTGCGGCAAAAGGCGAATCAAATTTCATTGGCATGGTCGTGAGTACAGGTGTCGGTGGCGGCATTGTGCTTGATGGACGATTACTCGATGGAGCATCGGGGAACGCGGGACATATTGGACACGTGATTGTGAACCCAGATGGGAACCGTTGCGTATGCGGCGCGCGCGGATGTCTTGAAGCCGAAGCATCGGGTACTGCAATTGAAATGATCACTGGCCGACCAGCAACTGAGCCAACTTATGAAACGATGCAACGCACTGGCCGTATGGTCGGCTTAGCAGTTGCCAGCATGTGCAACTTCTTCGACCTCAATCTTGCAGTTGTTGGTGGATCAGTAGCTCTTGGTTTCGGTCCAACATTTTTTGCGGCTGCACAAGAAGTGATGGATGAACATTGTCGTTTGAGCTTTTCACAGGGTGCCCGCATTGTGCCGGCCCGATTGGGTGATCGTAGTCCGATCATTGGCGCGGCTGCTGTTGGCTGGCGAGGGTTAAACCGTCAATTGACGACGTGACGATCGAGTCAAGTCAGCCGCCGATAGCACGGTACAAACGCTCGGCTGGTCCTTGTCCGAAATGATGTTGCCACCACGAAGCAATGGTGATGGCGATTACCCAGAAGCCAGTGGCAAAGATCAGGGCAGTATCGAGACCACTTGATGAAATCAGGTGCGACCAACGAACAAAAATGTAAAAGGCAAGGACGTGCAGTAGGTACAGGCTCAATGTGAGTTGACCACTTCGCTGCAAGTGAGTGACTATTTTTTTGTGTTGGTATTTCTCAGATATTTGACTGATCACTATAAAGGCGACGACAGCGATTGCGGCAGTGCTCAGTGTGTAGAGCAGGCTGCGATTGAATGGCTGCAAAGAGGTCACCCAATAAAGAACCTCGTTTGTGCGTAGATCAAAACCGTCCAAAATCGCGGTACAGGAATAACAAATGACGATCACCGCAAAACAGCACAAGAGAATTGTGCGACGATTCTTCTTAACCATTTCTAGATTACGGCCAATGACGATGCCAAGGCAGAAGAAAGTGAGCCACGGGAAAACCGGGTGGGTGTAGTCAACGAAGATTCGTAGCAAGAAGTCTTTAAGGCTATGAATTTCTTGTGGGTGCATCCACGCTGTTGAGTATCCGGCACGTTGCCGATTGGCCTCCCAAGATGCAATCGCCGTGGCAGCAAGTGCCGTTGCAGCAGAAAGAAAAATGATTGAGCGAGACTTCCACAAAATGAAAATAGCGCTCAAGATGAAATAGGCGCCGTAATAAAACAGAATGGTGCCTGGCCAAGCATGGTTGAGAAAATAGCCACCGAAAAGAAGTAATGCTCCTCGTCGAGCTAGTCGCATTCGATGCTCAGCCACGTCTTGATGGTTCTCGTAAGCCTTTCGTGAAAAAAGAGCGGTTCCGATTCCGGCAACGAGCACAAATGTTGCCGCAAACCGAGTACTCAATACTCCCGTATATACATGAAAGATTCGATGCCACAAATCATTGCCGATTCGCCAATCATTCAGCGTGCCATGAAAGTTCATCACCACAACACCGATGAGAGCTATAGCCCGCGTGACGTCTAAACCTATGAGTCGGGTCGTTCCAGTACTGGTTTGTCCAGCAGGTGGATGATTGAAATCATTCACAAATAGTTATAGCCAGTCAACGCGATCAACAGAAGTAGTGATGAGGGGTCGCTGTACATCAACTTGATCACCTACGACCGGTGTTGGCTGACCACTAGGAATAAAACACATTGACGTATGCATGTGCGGAGCTTCAATAAGTTGCATTCTCTGGCGTGAGAAATGAAATGGACTGAGGTTGTCAGCAAGGGGAGCAACTCCATGCGCCGAGCCACATCCGATCATGACCAAGGCGCCGTTCTGTGAAATCTCTACTCCGTGGTAGCCAACTCTTTGTCCCGCAACGACTACAACAGTTTCAATGACATCGGCGGTCAACTTGAGGGCAGTTTTGTCTCCGTGCCAGAGCGAAGTTCCGAGGCGCAAAAACCACTGTCGCTCGGCATACCGAGTCTGTAGTCCTGTGAAATCTTGCGCATCAACATGACTCACCCATGCTGGTAAAGAAGAGTCAATTGTGGAAAGTAAATTCTCGATCTGGCAAACGTGGTCTAATGATGACCCGGTCAATGGCGGATGAATCGATACTCCCCGGACGTGAAGATTGTTCGTCTGGCATTGCTGAAGAAGTTCAGCAACTTCTTCAACGGCGACACCGTAACGATTCATCGACGAGCGAATCTTGATGAGAACTTGGCGCGACTTCTTATGTGAGGCGATCGCGTTGATATGAGCAATTGAGCCCACGGTCAAGATCGCATCATCGCGAAGACTCTGGGGAATATCGAGACTGGGTGTGAGGACGACTGGGGTGCATTGCGCGGGCACCGACGACACTTCGAAGACAGTTCCGACTGCCACATGTGAGGCGAAACTGGCGGCTCGGTCGGCGAGCCAGTCTCGGCCGAATCCGTAGCCGTTGCCCTTGACGACCGGGACAAGACCGGCGACCGAGGTGGCTAATGCGTCAACCTGACGGTTCCACGAATCGGTATTGACGGTGAGAACGAGGGCCACGGTCAAGACGCTACCTAATGATGGCGAATGGGCGTTTCATGCTGGTCTTTTTAAATCCGACTTGTTAAGTCGGGAATCGGCTTCTAGTCTGTCGCCATGAGTGGTCGCATCTTTGGTTTCCCGAATCCTGTCAATGAGCGCTCGGCTCGCTGGGTGGCGACCGGGGTCGTTCTTCAGGCAGTTGTGTTCTTGATCGTGCGCCAAGGTTGGGTGCTGATTCCGTTGGCGTATGGATTTACCGCGCGTGTTTTGACTGGTCCAAAACTGAGTCCACTTGGGCAGTTATCAACCCGAGTTCTCACACCGGCGATGAAGGGCGAAGGTCGATTGGTGCCAGGCCAGCCCAAGCGTTTTGCACAGGGGATTGGCTTGGTGTTCTCGGTCGGTGCGTCGATTGCTTGGTTGAGCGGTGCTTCGACAGTGGCGATTGTGTTGATCGCTGGACTCACGGTGGCGGCAAGTCTCGAAGCATTCGTTGGGTATTGCCTTGGATGTGCAATTTTTGGTCAGTTGATGAAGATCGGTGTCATCCCCAAGTCGGTGTGTGACGAGTGCAATGACATCTCGCGCCGTCTTGTACGTCCCAACTTCTAGAGAGTCTTAGTCAAACTTGGGAGTAAGTGCGCCAAGATCGCGAGTTGCGATGACACCTTTCCAAACTCCGGTTCCGTAGGCGACGTCATCAGCGAGTTTGAGTGCGCAGTATGAAACTGGATCAACCTTTGGTTTCTTTGTGAACCATGACATCAGCGATGGCAACACGATTGCGGCGCATGTAACTCGTCGGGCCCGGCGACTGCACAATGAAAGCAATAACGCGATCGGCCACCACGTGCGAGTCATGGCTTGAGCGATCACGCGGCCCGCATGAATGTTTCCGCGACCAGCAAGCCGCAAGGCAAGTTGTCGAGAATCTGGTTGCGAACTGATCTTCCGTTCAAGTGCAACAGTCGACGCTGCGCCAATGATTAATCCGATGAGTGGGTACCCGGAAGCCAAGGTTCCCCAAGCACCTGCACTCCAACGATTGATTCGCAGTGGAGTAGCTGCGCCGCGATGTCGTTGGTCAAGTGGCGCTGCAGCCGACCCGTACGAAACACGTTGCTTCCACGCATCAAGCAATGAAGCTCGTGGGCTGTGATGCACGGTAACTGCTGGTTCGTAACGACACACAACATCAGCCTCAAGAAGTCGCCAGACAAGATCAACGTCTTCTCCATAACGTAGTGACTCATCAAACCCGCGATGCTCGCGTAGGAGGTCGGTGCGAATCATCAGCGCGGCTGTCGGCACGTAGGAGACCCGTGAGTTTTTGCGAATACGTGCTGGCTCAGAACCCAAATCAAGAGGTGATTCACTTGCTTCGTAACGATGCAACAAAGTTGTTCCAGGTTCACTCGCGATTCGTGGCGCGACAACGCCGACACTTGAATCTTCAAAATGTGCCAGTAATTTGGTCCAAGAATCATCAGCGAGCGAAGTATCGGCATCGAGGAAAAAAGTGATCGAAGATGTAACGAAGTCAATCGCGGTGTTACGTGCCGCTGCGGGCCCACCAGCAACTTCACGCCGAATCACTCGTGCGCCGTTGATGTCAGCGAGAGGAATTGTTGATCCGTCGTCGATCAGTAGGACTTCGTGCGCGGCTGAAAGTTTGCTGATGAGTGCATTGAGTCGAAGTACATCTTCGTTATGGACAGGAATCACCACGGTGACATCGCTCGGTTGTAGAGATGTCTTGATCGATTCAAGAATGGGATGAATTGCCCCAGCATCAATGAGCCGATGAAGTGTGTTTGTAGCGGCAACTGAAATTTTGTCCCGTTTCTCTATGGCCTCAAGCACTGACCGAGCAGCCGACGAAAAACGGAATATCTTGAGTGGTGACCCAGCGACAACAGTGTCGCCATCGGTATTCGCGCGTCTCCACCATGAAGAATCAATTTGATAGCGGGTCACTTAAGAATTCCAATGGTCAAAGTCGGCGAACAAATCGTGAGCCCACTGTTCAAGAAGTTTGAGTCCATCGTTTGCCGTCGCGCGTGTTGGGTCGCCGAGAACCCCATTACTACTAACCGCACGAACACCACCAGAACGCATCAAGTCAATAATCTCCGACAAGGGCTGGGTGTTCCCAACTTCGGCCAACGTCATATCAACTTCAAATGGTGATAACGCCAACATCACTGAGGTTTCGGCGTGACCAGCGTGAGTGTCGGTATCGGCTACTCCAGAAGGCGACCAAAAGAAAACATTTCGTTGGTCGTGGTCAAGAACTTTCTTTGCTGCATGAATCGCTGGCGAGTTTCCGCCGTGGCCGTTCACGAAAAAGACTCCTCGACACCAAGTTGCTGACCGGACGATCTCGATCAACATTGATGTAGTTGTTTCAGTGCCGATCGACAATGTCCCAGAGAAACCTGAATGTTCACCGCTTGCAGTGATGGGTAGCGGAGGAGCCAAATAGGTTTGTGTACGTGCTTGGGTGAGTCGATGACTGAGTTCGAGTGCGATCCGAGTATCGGTATCAAACGGAAGATGCGGACCGTGTTGTTCCCACGAACCGATGGGTACAACCAAGACGGGGCGACTCTGACGCACCTCGTCTGATTGGGTCATGATTGATAACCCCACTCGCGCAATTTGTTCACGATCAATTCGGCAGCCTCACGCGGTTCAAGGTGAACCGTTTCGCCGTGGCCCTTGGCAGATGATGTGTCGGTGATCTGTCTCACGCGGTCGAGTGCAGAATATCCGACAGGCGCGGCGACCGCTCGTGCTCGGGGCCGATATGGGCGCATTGGTGGCGCATCGTTCGCTGAATTGTTTGCGGGAACAACTTCGACGATGTGTTTGCTTGCTGACATTGAACCCTTCAGTGAGGCACGACGTAAGCGAGCGGTTGATCCTTCAACAGAGATAACGGCAGTGCCGAGAATTTCAAGTTGTTCACGGCGACCGCCATCGAGGCGACGTAATGCCTTGATGGGATGTTGTACGTCTGGCGGAACTTCAATCTCGACTAAACCGAGGGCTTGATCAATTGACAGTTCGGCTGCGATGAATGCTGGAACAGAGCCTGAACCACGATCGGCTGAATAGTCGCCGCACCAAATCTGCGAACAATTTGCGACTACCTGCGCAATTGCACGCGCAATGGTTGAGCTGTCACTCAAACGATCAATGTTGATTCGTGCAGATCGCTGAGCGCCCCTTGAAATCGCGTCTCGTAAAACAACCTCGGCACCTTCGGGGCCAGCAGTGACAACGAGGACGTCTTCGTTATTGCGCTCAGCACAGCGCAACGCATATTCGAGCGCAGCTTGATCGGCATACGAGATGCCCATATAGCGATCGTCGGCATCAGTTGTTTCGGGTTGGCCCGATGCATTGATCCATTTCAAACACACAGCGATTGTCATAGCGACGTCACTCAGGTGCGATGGAAGACAATGCCGTAGCCGCCTTCGGGGTAGGTCCAGGTGATAGCGCCTTCTTTGTTGCAGACGAGATAACACGTGCCGCATTCGAAGCAGTTTTCGTAGTTAAACAAAATGCCACCGTCGCTGGTGGGAACAAAAAGGTTTGCTGGGCATGCCACAACGCACTCGCGAGTGGTGCATCCACGACATGAATCGCCATTGACGGTGATATGCGCACGTTCGTGAATACGAAACTCGGCGGTGTCAATGCGGTCTTGAAAGGACATTTCGGCCCAAGTGGTATCACGCTCAATGTTGTTAGCGGCACGCAACGATTCGAGAGACATCAGCCAAATCCTTTCAGGCCAGTGAGGGCATCACGAACAAGATCAATCAAAGAGATTCCGGCCTTCTTGCGTTCTTCGCGCAAGATACGGCGCACGCCTGGTTTCGGATTTGGATTTTCAACACGGAACATCCGCTCAACAATTCCAGTCACGAAATTTGGATATTTGTGTTGCACGCGATCGGATAAAACAAGATGCGGAATCTTGCGTAACTTTTTGTGATCTTTAAGAACAAAAGTCTCGTTAAGTTTTTTGGTGTACGACCGTAAGCCCGAGGCTGTTGTATCGCCCGCAGTAATTGCCTGAGCCGCTGATTGGCCCGCATACATTCCGCTGGCCATGGCAAAGTTGACACCTTCAAGCCAAATGCCGGCAGCCAAGCAGAGCGCTGCTGCATCACCGGCAACGAGCAATCCATCGGCGACCATCTTGGGCATCATGTCCAAACCAGCTTCGGGAATGACGTGAGCCGAATATTCAATGACTTCAGCGCCTTCAATGAGCGGCGCAATGGCTGGATGACGCTTTAACTCAGCGATGATTTCTTCGGGACGCTTCTTTTGTGCTGACAGCTTTGGCAGTTTCAACACAACGCCGAGCGCAATGGTGTCGAGGTTTGTGTAGATAAACCCTCCACCGTTTACTCCAGAAGTGCCACCAAGAATTTCAATGTCAACACCTTGATTGTCGCGAACTCCGAAACGTTCGTCGATGACGTGCTTTGGTAATGACAACGTTTCTTTAACGCCAAGGGTGTAGTTGCTGGCATCGACATTTTTGTACAGCCCGGCTTCTTTGGCAATGAAACTGTTCACTCCATCACAAGCAATGACAACTGATGCTGTGAGGTCTCCATCGGGACGATCGGTTTTGATACCAGTGATTCGTCCTTGAGGGTCGCGCAATAAACCAGTGACCGTCGTCGAGCAAATGAGTTCTGCTCCGGCAGCGACTGCTTGTTGGGCCAGCCAGTTATCAAAGTCGGGGCGATAAGCAGTTGCGCCGTTGTAGGGCGCTTGACCCCATGCATTGCTGCGGTAGTCGATATTGAGAGCACCGGTGTCAGACAACAACATGGTTGAGCGACGAACAACCCAACGTTGAATTGGTGCATGCTCAAACCAGCCGGGTATGAGTTCATCAAGAATGCGCGGATAGATCACGCCGCCGTACATGTTCTTTGAACCGGGGAAAGGTCCACGTTCGATTAAGACAACGCGCTTGCCAGCTTGAGCCGCAGCGATTGCTGCGCACGAACCTGCCGGACCTGCCCCAACGACGATGACGTCGGTATCAGTCATGCGGCACCTACTTGGCTTGCACCGGTAACGAGTTGAACGAGTTCTTCGAGAACTGCATTTGCATCGGCGACAATCGCGATATCGGCCATTTGCATCATGGGGCAGTGAGCGTCGGTGTTCACGCTGATGATGTGCTCTGGTTGTCCGAGTCCGCTGGTGTGCTGAACTGCGCCGCTGACACCAAAGGCGATATACAAATCGGGGTCGACGACAACTCCGGTTGTGCCGATCTGGCGTTCGTGATCGGCCCATCCACGGTCGGTGATGACTCGCGTGACTCCCATTGAGGCATCTAGGGCTGTTGCAACATTTTGAAGCTGCACAAATCGCTCGCCACTTTCAAGACCAGCCCCGCCACCGATAATTCGTGGTGCTTCAGAAAGATCCATAGTTGATGCATCTGGTGGCAGAACCGCGAGTGAGATGACTGATGTCTGAGCGGTGTTTGAAGTCGGTGCAATGTCAACTGAAGTGATGGTGGGTGATGCTGACATCGAGTCAACTCCACGAATTCCAATCTGCAATGTCGCGATGAATGACGCATCGGGGGAGAAGTCGGCGATTGATAGCCCGCCGTGACGCGACACGCTGACTTTGTTGTCTGAAATCGAGATGGCACCGGCGTACAAGTTTCGTCCGAGTGCATGTGCAAGGTGAGGGGCGAGGTCGCGTCCGTCAGGGCTCGCGGGAAGGATTAGCGATTCGTGCGAACGGCCGATGTGGTTCACAGCAGAGATGACTTGTGCCGCGTCGATGGTTGCTTCAACCAGCCACACTTGGTGAGCGACCTGGCCGAGGTTTTCAAGTGCCTGCGCTGTGCGCGAACCGATGAGGAGAGCCTGACCAGAGGCCTCACAAATGGCCTCGTCGGCTCCTGCCGGAGCGACTCCATCACGGACGGGGATGACAGCAATCATGACCTAGTCAGATTACGCCCGCCGTTCTCAGATCAGGGTGTTAGACCGCGGTTTCTTGGGTGGCTTTGGCGGTCAACTTCTTCTTGCCATAGCGCACAACCTCGATCAAGAGTGTGACTGCTAATGCCGCACCAAAAGCCAAAAGGAACGCCTTGGTGTGGTCGTCTTCGAATTGAGATCCAAAGGCATAACCCAAGATGGCGGCGTATGACGCCCAGATGATGGTGGCGACGCCGACCCATCCCATGAACCAACTCTGCGACTGTTTGGTGAGGCCCGATGAAAGGGTGAGGATGGTCCGACCCCCAGGGATAAATCGGGCCGTGATGAGCAATAGCCCACCGCGTTCTTCAATTTGGTCGGCTGCCCATTTGAGTTTCTTGGCCGTTGATTCTTTTTTGGCGGCACGTCGTTCGACCAGGCCACTTGCTCGTCGGCCAATCTGGTAACTCAGGTTGTCGCCAATGAATGCTCCGACGGCACCGGCAATAATGACAAAGACCACGTTGTATGACGCAGCCCCAGCGCTACTCGCGGCAACGCCACCGATGATCACTGTCGTCTCACTTGGCACGATGGGAATCACCGAGTCCAAAAGAGCGATGATCAGAATGACTGTGAGAAACCACCAGTTGCCAGACACTCGGTCGAGCCAGTCGGTGAGGCTACTAATAACTCCATTGGCTGCGAGCACGAGACGACCCTAGTCGGAATAGTTTGCGTGTGCTTGTCTAGCCTTGGCGACATGGCAACTATTCGTGAGATTGTGATTGATTGTTCAGACGCTGATGCGATGGCAACTTTTTGGGCGGGAGCGCTTGAGTTTGAGTACGTCGGGGCTGCCGGCAGTTATCGGGCTCTCAACGATCCATCGGGTGGACCGAAGTTGATTATCCAACAAGTGGACGAACCCAAGTTGGTGAAGAACCGTGTGCACTTCGATTTAGAAGCAGTTGACATTCGTGCCGAGGCCCGACGGATGGAAGCGCTTGGTGCAGTGTTACTCAACGACCGACGACCGATTCAAGAACACAAAACACAATGGATGGTTTTGGCCGACCCAGAAGGTAACGAATTTTGCATTTGCCAGATCGGAAAAATTCCCGACGGCGATGACGGCTTCCCGGCTTAGTTAAATCAACTTCAGATCGATGAGCCGGCGCGCTCGCCGTCAACGACTGCAGCATGGGCTCGGCGAGGTGCGACACAGTCACCAACGCGCTCAACACTCACGCCGGCATTCTTGAGATCGTTGTACAACCACTCAACTGGGCTCGGCGGAACTGCCAGCACAACCCAATCGGGTCGGCGAGTTTGATTGGCGCCAGTTGGGTGATGCAGCAATGTGAGTTCACCATTGGCGAAGCCCATTGGCACCAAATCGGTTGATTGCACGATGCCTTTTGCCCCAGCGCGCATCCACCAGTTCTCCATGTCGAGGGTGATGCCAAGATCTTGCCCAACGACCATACCGGGGGTCACGATTTCAACGTTGCAGCCACGATCGGCCAAGACTTCGGCGGTTGAAGTGGCGTGATGGAATCCGATTTCATCAACCACCACAACTGAATCACCAGATTGTGGTCCGCCCATGAGAGCCGAGCCATCAAGAATGGCGCGCACATCACATACCCGATTGGCAGTTTCGTCAACGCTTGCATCGGCGACCCACCACGGACGTGTCGGCTCGGCGCCAGTTGCAACAATCACGTGATCGGGCTTGGTCTCTTCAACTAAACCGGGCCAAACACCCGAACCATAAACAAATGAAACTCCGAGACGATTGCATTCGGCGAGTTGATTACGAATCATGTCGCCAAATTCGGCGCGGTTCGGAACACTCGCGGCGATGCGAACTTGACCGCCAGCGACGGATTCTTTTTCGTACACCGTGACTTGGTGACCTTTACGCGCTGCAGCGATGGCAGCTTGCAATCCGGCCGGACCAGCACCAGCAACCATCACTTTCTTGGGCTTGGGGGTGATCGCCAGATGATTGTTGACGCGCCATTCGTTTTCGCGACCAGTGCGCGGGTTTTCAATACAACCCAACCAACGGTTGAGTCCCATACGACCAACACATTCTTGATTGCAGCTCAAGCACAAACGTATTTCGTCGGTGGCGCCGGCACGAGCCTTGATCGCAAAGTCGGCGTCGGCGATTTGTCCACGCACAATTCCGACGAGGTCGCACTGACCTTCGGCAAGTGCACGCTCGGCTTGCAACGGATCTTTGAAACGACCAACACCAACGACTGGAAGATCAACTGCTTTACGAATTGCGGCCGGAATGAACATTGCGTATCCCGGCGGAATATGCATGCTGGCTTCAATCATGAACAAGCTGGCAGTTGCAACACCAATTGATGTATTGATGTAATCAACTTGCCCAGTTGCTTCCACAATTTTGGCGACTTCAACTGCTTCGTCAATTGTTGTTCCGCCATCAATGAACTCGTCGCCACACAAGCGCACACCGAGCGCTAAGCGGTTGCCGATGACATTGCGAACTGCGGCAACAATATCGACCAAAATGCGGGCGCGGTTAACGAGCGAACCGCCGTATTCGTCGGTACGACGATTAGTGGCTGGCGATAGGAAGCCGCGCACGATTGATGAATGACTGCACTGCAGTTCAATGCCGTCAAAACCACCTTCGGCACAGTGCTCGGCAACGGTGACGTAGCCCGCAATGATCTCGTCGATTTCGGCGTGGGTGACGGCCTTCGGTACTTCGCGAAACAACGGATCGGCAACTGCCGATGGCGCCCAAACGGGGAGGCGACTGAACATGCTGCTCGCCTGACCGCCGTTGTGATTGATCTGGGCAAAGATCGGCACGCGATGACGATGAACCGCATCGGTGATGCGCTTGTAGCCAGGGATCACGTCGCGATGAAAACCATGAATCAGTTTTTCATAGGGCCAGTCGGTGGGGTGGGTGCTGTGCTCTTCGGTGATGATGAGTCCGGCGCCGCCCGCTGCACGCGCCGCGTAGTAGTCGGCGTGTTGCTCAGTGGGCTTGCCATCGCGGGCGTAGTTGGTGAGGTGGGCGCTAAAGACGATGCGGTTTCGGGTCGTCACTGGCCCGAGTTCAAGAGGTGTCCATAAATAGCGGTAGCCCACGACGTAGACGCTACGCCTCGCCTAGGGTTGATGCCTATCTAGGGTTGACGATTTCAGGGGGATTTATGAAAGATCTACAGGGCAAGGTCGCAGTTATCACGGGAGCCGCCAGCGGGATTGGACGCGCCATGACCGATCGCTTCATTGCGGCCGGAATGAAGATTGTTTTGGCCGACGTTGACGAGATCAAATTGCGCAATGTCGAAGCCGAGCTCACCGAAAATGGTGCTGACGTTTTCCCGGTCACAGTAGATGTGTCATTAGGCGAAAGTGTTGAAGAACTTGCACGCAAGACCCTCGAAAAATACGGTGCCGCACATGTGTTGTGTAACAACGCAGGTGTTGCTGGTGTGGGCGATCAGTGGACCGGGCCGATGAGTGTGTGGGACTGGGTCATCAATATCAACTTGTACGGAGTCGTGCACGGAATTCGTTCGTTCTTGCCGATCATGCTCGATCAAAACGAAGGGCACATTGTCAATACGGCTTCAATGGCTGGGCTGATTGCAATGCCGGGGTTTGGTCCGTACAACGCAACCAAGCATGCAGTCGTTGCAATGAGTGAAGGTTTATTTCTTGAACTCGAAGCAAAAGGTTCGGGCGTGAGTTGCAGTGTGCTGTGTCCAGGATTCGTGAAGACCAGTTTGACGACCGATATCAAATGGAGCGAACGACTTGGGGCCCAACCACCAGATCCGACCGATCCGATTGGTTCAATGATGAATGAAATGTTGAAGGCCGGCGTCGAAGATGGAATTCCGGCGAGTGACGTCGCGCAACAAGTTCATGATGCCGTTGTGGCTAATCGGTTTTGGATCTTGACGCATCCCGATTTTCGCCAGGCGCCGGTTGAGCGCATGCAACGAGCAGCTGCGCAACAAAACCCCACTCTTGGCTAACTAAATCTTGTGACTCAGTGGGCGGCGGGGGCAGTGCCGTCAGCTTTTTTCTTCGGTGGCGGCACGCCAACCGAAACTGACTTCTCGGCCCAGTCTGGCCAACGACGACGACTCACAATGCTGAGGGTGCGCAACAACTTCATTGCGACTTCGTCTTCTTGAGCCGGACGTGATTCGATCACGCCATCACTGATCATGCGCGAGATGACTTCTTCGCCAAGTTCGGTGCGAACAATGGTGAGTGTCCAGTCGTTGTCTTTGCCAATTCCGCCAGTTGAGATGTCGGCATGTTCGGCCGCAAAGTCGGGACAGCTCTTGCAACCTTCGCGAGTCCACTGATGGCATTCCTTGAGATCGATTTCGTGGAACGAACCGTCCTTCATCCAAATCTGGAAGGCGCCCTTAATGTTCATCTTCACCATGTCTTGCTTCTTCAAGCCGTACTTGGCCTCGAAAAGCTCTTCAAAGATGGCGTCGTCGAAAGTCTTTGAACACAACAAACCAATGTTGAACAAGAAGGGCTTGCCTACTTTGCCGGCCTTTCGTTCCCACATCACGGGCGGTGACGATGTCTGACAACCCATGCCAACGAGTGCGAGTTTTGTGAGGCCTTGTTCTTTGGCTTCACGCAACGCGAGCGGATTGGCACAGTACGTGTAGCGCGAGCCAGCAGTTGCCAACACTTCTTCTTTGTTGCGAGCAAGAGCGGGCTTGGCCTTCCATGCGTCGTCAACTTCGACACCACTCACAAGTGCGCCTTCGATGTAATCGTTCTCCATAAGCCAGATCAACATGGCCGACACGAATCCACCGTCTTGACCCTTTTCGTGCTGCACCTTGTCGGTCGCACGGGTCAACAACAATTGGCGCCAGATGCCCGACATTTCTTCGGGCTCACGGGTGCGACCAAAAAGATGATTGTCGGCGGACTCTTCCCACTTGCGGAAGCGTGGGCAAGCGCGGGTGCAGGTGGTGCAACCCTTTTCGCCATGGATGCAGTTGTCGAGACCGAGTTCTTCTTCAATGTGGAAGGGCTTGTACTTACCCTCTTCGTGTTCGTAACCGATCACGTCGTGTGGGCAGGTGACGACGCAGCCAGCGCAACCCGTGCACAGACCAGTAGTGATGACCTCTTCGTAGAGTTCTTTCCACTGGGCGGTCCAGCGTTCGGCTTTTGGCGGTGCAGACTCGGTAATTGTCATGGGTTTCAATCTACGCTGAGGAAAGGTGGTCTCAGGTAGCCGAAGTGGCACTAATGACCACAGAATTTTGAGGAAAACCATGGGAATGATCGGCGAGCGCATACTCCGTACGGAGGACCCAGATTTAGTCACGGGTCGCGGAACCTTTATTGACAATCTGTCGTTACCTGGCGCCGGTCATGTGGTTTATGTGCGGTCAAGCGTGGCCCACGCGCGAATCATCAACATTGATACCAAGGCGGCCTCGTCGATGCCGGGGGTCTTGGGCGTCTTCACTTGTGCCGACCTGAACGCTGATGGTCTGAATTTTGTACCGATTGATATGCCACTTTTGCCTGCCGGTATTCGTCGCCCCGCGCTGGCTGATAGCACAGTGCGCTTCGTCGGTGAATTGATTGCAGCCGTTGTTGCCGAATCACGTGCTCAAGCAGTCGACGCAGCCGAACAAGTTTTTGTTGATTACGACGCGCTGCATGCGGTAGTCGACCCCGAAGAAGCACTCGCTGACGAAACCTTATTGTTCCCCGATTTTGGAACCAACACCATTGTCAATCTTGAAGCGGGGCAAGCGGCTGATTTTTCACAGTGTGATGTGGTGGTGAGTCAACGGATTATCAATCAACGCATTGCTCCGAGTCCGCTCGAGGGACGAGTCGCCGCGAGTCGATGGGAAGAAGCCGGTCCAGACGGTGTGAGTCGTCTGACGCATTGGCAGGCCTGTCAAGGAGCGCATCCGATTCGTAATCAGCTCTGCGCGTTTTATGGTTTGCCTGCTGAACAGATTCGCGTGATCACACCTGATGTGGGTGGTGGCTTCGGTGCGAAAGCTTTCTTCTATCCCGAAGACATGTTGTTGCCATGGTTAGCCAAACGAGTGGGGCGCGCGGTGCGCTACACCGAGTCACGCACCGAAAGTATGAACGGACTTGGTCATGGTCGCGGCCAGATTCAAGACATTCGTATTGGTGGAACGCGCGACGGAAAAATTTTGGCGTATGACATGCAAGTCATTCAAGAATCTGGAGCGTATGCACGCTTTGGTGCCTTCCTGCCTTTCATGACTGGTCGCATGTTGACCGGCACGTATCACATACCTAATGCGTACATGTCGTCGCGTTCAGTTGTGACGAATACGGTTCCGACATTGGCTTATCGAGGCGCTGGCCGTCCCGAGGCTGCGGCAGCTATTGAACGTGCCGTTGATTTGTTCGCTGTTGAAATCGGGATGGATCCGGCGCGAGTTCGCGAAGTCAATCTTGTTGCCAAAGATCAGTTTCCATATACCAATGGCACCGGAACGACTTACGACAGTGGTGATTACCCGGGGTCGCTGGAACAACTGCTTGATGTTTCGCACTACGCGCAACTGCGCGATGAACAAAAACGACGTCGAGAGAGCAATGATCAAGTTCAACTGGGTCTTGGGCTCGCTGTCTATGTTGAGATCACGGCAATGTCTGGTGGTTCAGAGTTTGGCTTTGTTGAAGTAACAACCAATGACGATGGCGGAGTGCATGCAAAAGTCATTACGGGCACTACTCCCTATGGTCAGGGCCATCGCACGACATGGGCAATGTTGGTGAGCGATCGACTCGGTATCCCGTTTGAAAACATCACAGTGATTCATGGCGATACCGATGCAGTGAAGAGTGGCGAAATCACTGGTGGTTCTCGTTCGGTGCAAATTGGTGGAACAAATGTCTGGCGGGCCGCCGGAGTCGTTGCCGACAAGGCACGACAAGTTGCATCGCGACTTCTTGAAGCATCAGTTGATGATGTCGTTCTTGAAGACGGACGTTTCCATGTGGCCGGCACGCCAGCTGTGACACGCACGTGGGCCGATGTCGTTGCAACTGCTCAGGCAATGGGGGAGCGTCTCGATGGTGAAGGAGACTTTGCGCAAGCATCAGGCACATTCCCGAGCGGCGCTCATCTTGCTGTAGTCGAAGTAGATATCGAAACTGGCAAAGTGAAACTTCGCGACATGTTTGCCGTCGATGATGCTGGACGCATCGTGAATACATTGCTTGCCGAGGGTCAAGTTCATGGCGGGCTTGCCCAAGGAATTGGTCAGGCCTTATATGAAGAATTCATCTACGACGCTGACGGCAATCCACTTACCGGAAACTTCGCCGACTACGGCTTTCCGAGTGCTGCTGAGGTTCCGAGTTTTGTCACCGTGCACATGGAATCACCATCACCGATGAATGACCTAGGTGCTAAAGGAATTGGCGAAAGCGGAACGATCGGCGCAACGCCGGCCGTACAAAACGCAGTCGTTGATGCACTAAGTCATCTTGGTGTGCGCCATATCGATATGCCATGCACAGCGCAACGAGTATGGGAAGCGATCAAAGGACAACTTCGTTGATTCTTCCAGGTGCCGTTGAATCGCTGGTTAACTCGCTCAGTCAGGTCGAGGGTATGCAGGCGATCACAATCGGCGGCTCTCAAGCGATGGGAACCGCCGACTCCACGAGCGACTGGGACCTCGGAGTTTTCTACCAAGGTCGACCGGACTTCGGGATTTTGTCTGCCTTAGGCACCCTGCATTCGCCGGGCTCGTGGGGACGATTCATGAATGGTGGAGCATGGTTAGTGCTTGATGGTCTTGAAGTTGATGTGATTCTGCGAGACATTGAAGTGGTGGAGACTTGGTGTTCTCGGGCGCGCAAGGGCGAATACGAAGTCGATCAATTACTCGGTTATCTCGCCGGATTTCCGTCGTACACGCTCATGGCCGAAATCGCGCTGTCCAAAGTGATCTTTGGGTCAATTGATATCGATGTGAGTTACCCAGAGAATTTGCAGCGAGAGGCCTCCACTCGATGGGCTTTTCAGCGTGACTTTTCTCTTGACTACGCGCGTATGCACGCAAGACGGGGAGATCACGTTGGGACCGTTGGAAATCTTGTTCGCGCCAGTTTTGAGGAAGCCCATCGACGCATGTGCTCCGACAAAAAGTGGGTCCTAAACGAGAAACGTCTGCTGAATCTGGCGGGACTCAGTGAAATTTCTCTACCGACTCAAAGCGTCGAAAACCTCGAGGACGAAGTGTTGCGATTTTCGCTTCTGCTCAAAACCTGATCGTTTAGATCGCGTCGCTGCCTTCTTCGCCCGTACGAATGCGGATGATGCGTTCGACATTGGTGACCCAAATCTTTCCGTCACCGATCTTGCCGGTGGACGCCGCAGCCTTGATGGCTTCAACAACACGGTCAACTTCTGAGTCATCAACAACGATCTCAAGGCGAACCTTAGGAACGAAATCGATTTTGTATTCGGCGCCGCGATAGGTCTCGGTATGGCCGCCCTGACGACCAAAACCGCGAACTTCGCTGACAGTGATTCCTTGGATGTTGGCGGCCTTCAGGGCGTCTTTAACGTCATCTAGTTTGAAGGGCTTCACGATGGCGGTGATGAGTTGCATAGAGATCAATCCTCTTGTCGTATCGAACGTGTTATGAGATGGATGAATAGTTACTGGGCGCCGTGGTAGGCAGTTTCGCCGTGTTCGGCTAGGTCGAGTCCGGTTGATTCTGTCTCAGGTGATACTCGCACACCAATGGTCTTTTTGAGTACCACCATGATGCCGTAGGTCAAGACGAAAGACCACACAATGGCGGCTCCGTTAGCAATTGCTTGCTCAACAAGTAGTCCAGCTCCGCCACCGTAGAAGATGCCTTCATCGAATGCACCCTCAAAGAATTCGGGGTTAGCGAAAAAGCCAATGAGCAGTGATCCAACGAGTCCACCAACGAAGTGAACGCCGACGACGTCAAGAGCGTCGTCATAACCGAACTTGTTCTTGAGTCGCACCGCATAGCAACAGATGGCGCCGGCAATGATGCCGATCAAAATTGGTGCCGGTCCAGAGACGTAACCAGCGCCAGGGGTAATCGCGACGAGTCCAGCCACAATTCCTGATGCAGCACCGAGGTTTGTGGGGTGACCATCGCGCATCCACTCGATCAGTATCCATGCCAGACCTGCGGCAGCACCGGCCAAGAAGGTATTCATAAAGGCTTGAGCAGCTTGGCCGTTAGCAGCAAGTGCTGAACCAGCGTTGAATCCAAACCAACCAAACCACAAGATTCCGGTGCCGATCATGACAAGCGGCATTGAATGCGGGGGAGTCGGCGAAGTGCGTCGCTTGCCGAGCACCAAGACTGCAGCGAGTGCGGCGATTCCGGCGTTGACATGAATTGCGGTGCCGCCAGCGAAGTCAATTGATCCACGCTGACCTAACCAGCCTCCGTATACCCATTTGAAAATGGGCACGTACACCAAGAGGAACCAGATGGGTACAAAGATTGCCCATGCTGAGAACTTCATTCGATCGGCAACGGCGCCAGAGATCAATGCAGGTGTGATGGCCGCGAACATTCCGAGAAACGCGATCGTGGCTAATGACATTCCGTCACCAGCTGCCGTGATGTCTTTCAAAAAGAATGAGTCAAATCCACCAATGAAACTGTTATCAAAAGGGGTTTGCG
>Ga0209358_10001002_pt1 | contig 23420 bp, 37 predicted proteins | sample LauGreFa1BDMLBSN_2_FD_187574 | JGI IMG/M metagenome (GOLD analysis project Ga0209358, IMG submission 187574) | Freshwater lake microbial communities from Lake Michigan, USA - Fa13.BD.MLB.SN (SPAdes) (version 2) | ecosystem: Environmental > Aquatic > Freshwater > Lake | place: Lake Michigan, USA...
GATCCTAAAGCAGAAATGTGGAAGCTTCCTGCAGAGCATGTTGGATTTTACGCAGAACAAGATGCACGGATCACGTACCGACTATGGCAAGTGTTTAAACATGAACTACATAAACAAAATTTAATTACGACTTGGGAGATGGAATCCGACTTACTTCCAATTTTAATACAGATGCGTCAGCGTGGTGTTCGTGTCGATGTTGGTAAAGCAGAAATATTAGCAAGAGAATTTGTAGCCAGAGAAAAGGTAGTGTTATCAGAAATAAAAAAACTAATAGGTAAAGATGTAGATATCTGGGCAGCAAGAAATATCGCCGATGCATTCGATAAATTACATATAGCTTATCCGAGGACGGAAAAGACAGGTGAACCTTCATTTACGCAAAATTGGTTAATTAATTCTCCTCATAAAATATCAAAACTTATTGTGCAAGCAAGAGAGATAAACAAATTCCATAGTACATTTTTAAATTCTATTATGAAATATAATCACAAGGGTAGAATCCATGCCGAGATTAATCAATTAAGATCTGATCAAGGTGGAACTGTATCTGGTCGTATCTCAATGTCTAACCCTAACTTACAGCAATTACCTGCACGTAATAAAGAATTTGGTCCTATGATTAGAGGCTTATTCTTACCGGAAGAAGGATATAAGTGGGGATCGTTTGACTATTCACAACAGGAACCAAGAATGGTCGTTCATTACGCAGCATCTATAGGTGAAGGATATGAAGGTTCTAATGAATTAGTTAAAGCTTATGAAAATGCTTCTGCAGACTTTCACCAAACAGTAGCTGATTTAGTTGGTATTGAAAGATCACAAGCTAAGACTATTGGCTTAGGTTTAATGTATGGTATGGGTAAAAATAAACTTGCTAATTCGCTAGGTTTATCAAAAGAAGAAGCAGAATTGCTAATATCAAAATATAATAGAAAGGTTCCATTTGTAAAACTATTATCTGACAGATGTATGAAAAAAGCAAATAGTGAAGGTGTAATTAGAACCAAGAAAGGTCGTAAGTGTAGATTTGATTTATGGGAACCAATGGACTTTGGTATTCATACCCCTGAAAAATTTGAGAATGCTGCAGCTAAATATGGTGCAAACAACATTAAGCGTGCTTTTACCTACAAGGCTTTAAATAGATTAATACAGGGCAGTGCAGCAGATCAAACTAAACAAGCTATTGTAAGTTGTTATCAAGAAGGTTATTTACCAATATTACAAATCCATGATGAATTGTGCTTTAATGTAAAGCCAGGAGATGAGATTAAAATAAAACATATTATGGAAAATTGTATGGAGTTTAAAGTACCAAGTGTCGTGGACGTAAACTTAGGAGACGATTTTGGACAAGCTTCTTAGAGTCAAGGACCACGCATCACGGACCATTGTGCACCCATGGTATCAATTGTTTCCAAATAGATTAGAGTTAATATATTTTGATAACATAAAAGTCGTGCACGCAACGCATAACGAACTTAAAAATACAATTAAAGAAAATATGGAAAAACATGGATTACTTTGTCCAATGGTTGTAGACGTAAATAATACTTTAAGAAATGGTAATCATCGATTTAAAATTTTATCTAAATTAAAACTTGCTGAAGGAAGTTTATTTTACAAAGCAAGAGATGATAGAGAATTAAATTTTTTATCTAAATTAAATGTGGTGGTATGGAAATTACATACGAGTAAAAATCCACCTGTAGATTTTGAATTTTTATTTAAGCCACCAATGGAAAAATACACAGACAAGTGTATGCATCTCCTGAAAGAAGGAGTTACAAAATAATTTAAATTTTAACTTAGGAAGCTATAGAATCTATTTGTTCTATTTCTTCTTCAGTTGTCTTAATTTCTAACCAAGCTCTTTTATGTGCAATTTCTCTTAATTGTGCTTTTATTTTTTTAAGCTCCAATTCAATATGCAACATATCAAGAGTTTCTTGGCCTTGCTCTAAGTATTGGAAATTCCATTTGGATTCCAATTTCATCTTTTGAGCAATTAGAGTTTCTTCAGTTTGAAGGTGCACTCAGTTCCTCATATGTTATGAACATCTTGCTAGGTGTATAAGTGATTTCTTTAACCCACTTACCTTTACCAGCTTTCAGTTCGTTGATGAAGACTTTACCTGCATCATCATCATTGGTTGCCTTAAAGTCATGAGTAATTCTTTGACCTGCGAACCGAACGGTGAAGCGATAAGACTTCATAGGATTATCTTACCATAAAAATGTTATTATAATCAAGCATTTATATTTTATATGCAAAAAAACCAATAAAATCAAGCTAAAATATACGCTTGACTTATTATTATTTTGTCTTATATCAATGGGAGAAAGGAAAAAAATGAAAATACAATGCAAGAGTAAAATATTACAGGAGATTATTTCTAAGATAGATCAAATTCTTAGTAAGGTTCCTGATAATGATTATAACGGAAACCCAATCGAAAATTCATACGAATTTGGTCGATACCATGGAGAGTTAAAAAAATTATTTTATGTTACTCCAGAAGGCAATCACAAAACTTTTATCTCAGATGAATTAGCTAGTGATTTAATTCATGATGAACTATTTGAAAGGAAAGAATAATGCATCTTGGTAGTCCGTTATTTTGGCCCATAATTATTATTTTAATTATGATGCTTGTACCTAAAATTTCTTTTGGAATTTTATTTTTATTAATAGCACCTTTTTTAATGTAAACAATAAGGAGAAAACATGGACATAACTAAATGGAAAAGTGTTGCAGTCAGAATCGAAGATCATGATTTATTGAAGGCAATATGTGATAAAAAATATAGAGCCCCTGCTGCAATGATATCAAAACTGTTAAATGATTATTGCGAATTTCAGGCAACAAAACTTAAAATATCTGTTGAAGCATTTAAGAAAAAACTTTTAAATGGAAATTATAAGGAGAAAAAATAATTATGGAAACAGAATTATTAAAACAATTAGATGAAATAAATAAGTCTATTGAAGAACTTACTATGTGTTTTGTAGATGGTTTTGGTGGTGTTACTGTTCATCAAACTTTAGAAGAAATAAAAGTTATTAACAGCGATATATCTGAATATCTAAAAAGAATTGCAGATGCGTTAGAAAAACAAGTAGACAATCAAGTTAAAATGAATAAACAAATTATAAAGAACTTAACAACTGATGATTCAGGTCAAACTATATGACACTATCTAGTTATAAAAAAGCTATTGCAAAACTATTAAAAGCATATCATAAAAAATGGGATTGCTTTGGTAATCAAAGAAGACAAACTAAAAAAAAGAAAAAAAAATGAAACCATTTATAATAGTTTTATCTTTGTTTTTATTTGGATGTTTTGGTACAGAACTAATTAAAATAGGAGGCATTGGAATTAAAACAGGAGATGTGATTTCTATACCTCATAAAATAGAAACATTAAGAAAGGACAAAGATAATTAAAATGCTTGATATGTTTCAAGAATTAGGTTGGTATTATTCTGGGACAGCTGTCCTACTAACCTGTTTAATTTTAATTTGGTGGGATAGTCGAAAATAACATTTGACAACTATGACAAAAACACTTAAAGATTTATCTAATGACTCCCCATACGTTGTGTGTGTGGATTGTAAAGGAAACGGATACATAAGACTCGACCCTTTTGATATCCGATCTGCTACAAGGACATGTGTGAAGTGTGGGGGTTCAGGTCATTTCAAAAGAACAAAGTCTCAAATAACAAGTAGCAACGATACAGCTCTAAATATGCTTAATTTAATTGACTACTTGTATGGCCAAAAAAGACGAACCAATTAGTGATTTTCATAAATCATTACAACTGTTAGCTAAAAAACTAACATTTGAAGAATACACTCTTGTTGCAGGAACTATGTTTCAACTGCATGCAGGAATGACATTTGGTTATAAAAAGATATTCGATCCGCAAATTTTACCAGACATAAGTTATATTTGGCAGATACATCACAAAAAAGCCTTTGAAAACAAGGCTAAAATCTTAAAATTAAAAGTGGTTAGGGGTGGTAAAGATGTTAAACACTAATTACAATAGAGTTATGGATTTAATGGATAGAGTTACAACGATTGATCGGGCGCACTGGTCTGGACAGCAAATTAGTAATCTGTTATCGGGCGTTCATGAAGACTTGGAACATTACATTAAAATTAAAGCCCCTAAGGAAGTAGTATTATATTATCGTGACTTACTCGCTTACCTTATTAAAACTTATGGGCACTGAATTTGCTGAAATCACTTTAAAGGTCGATAAAATATTGCCTGAACAAAAACTATGGCGTGGTGTATTGTTTAATGCACTTGAAGATACCATGCTTGGTGCATCTGATCGTAAATCTAGTATCTTTAAAATTGATGCTCATAACTGGATTGTAAATAAACAAGATGACTTTGAAAAGATTTGCTATTGGGGTGGATACGACCCTGATAATGTGAAAGAAAAATATTCTGCTGCTGTTTTAAAAGGGGATATTAAATTTAATATGAAACAAGTAGCCTGGGCAAAGTATTATAAACAATATTTAATATATAAAAAATCAACGGATATTGAGTCAAAAAAATATCATAGAAATAGGCTAGAATGGCTTAGAAGTGAGGTAAAAGAAGCTACAACAGCACTTATTTCAATGGTAATTATTTCTGCAATAGCTTGATCCCATATTGCTGAACAAGCATAATTCACCCGCCAACAAAGGAGAACTTATGGCGAAAAAGAAAGAAACAATCCAAGACATCCTAGATAGAATCAATGAAGACATTGAAACTATCAGAGAGAAAGTCGAAGAATTAGAATCGGAAGTTGAAGATTCTGAATTTGAAGACGAAGAAGACGAGGATTAGTCTTAAAGATACCCAGAGCAAAAACTCTGGGTATCCCAACAAGAGTGATCAATATGATAGTATTGATTCAATCTATATATAAGTTATTCTAAGAATTTGTCAATTGATTTAGACTAGCCCCATAGAGAAAGTTAAAAGAACTACGAGGCTAGTGCGTAGTTTTATGCCTCTACTACGGGAGAGTATTAATTACTAAACTTTAGATAAACGCTACGGAGTTAAGATAACGCTTACCTAAGGTCCTTGTAGCGTGTTTCGGGTGAGGTGTCAAAAGAAATTTGCTTGATAACCCATGTGACAAGAGCCACGGCTCACGGACCTATTGTTTTATGCGGTTTTTCCCAGAAGTTTCCTACAAAGCAGCTCCTTAGAAAAAAAATTTTAAAAAAAAATTTGTATAGGGCTGGGAATGCTGGGAAATTGGGAAAAACGTTGGTATTGCTAGCTTATTTTTCCCAGTTGTCCCAGTACAAAAATTAAGTAATTGATTTATATGAATAATTTGTCTGGGAAAATAGTTAAACATCTGAATTATATATCTTTTTTATACTCCTTGATGCTAAAAAATAGAAATTCTTGATATGATATATATTTCTAAGGAATGACATTGTAGTATATGGATGATGACAAGAAAGCCTAATCAATTAAAATCGGTAACTGAATTAACTCCTAAACAAAGGATGTTTGTTGATTACTATGTTGATAATTATGGTAAGACAACTAAAGTCGAGGCGGCTATTCATGCAGGTTATACAAGTAAATCTAAATATGGTCCTACAGAAACCGCTAGTCGTTTATTGAACCCAGATTTAAATCCTCATGTTGTAAGATATTTTGAAAAAAGATATTCGCAAGAATTAGCTATTCGTGAAAAAGATAAATTACGTGTTTACAAAAGATTTGAACATTTAAGTAAAAAAGCAGAAGATAAAAATCAATTTGCAGCAGCAATTAATGCGGAATTCCGAGCAGGTCAAATGGCAGGTCATTTTGTAGACAACAAAGTTATAACTCATCTCGGTTTAGAAGGGATGTCTCGTGAACAACTTGAACGTAGGCTTGAAGAGCTTGAAAATAAAATCGAGTCTTCAAGAAATATCATTGACGTCACGTCAGAAGAAGTTATTGAAAAGTCCTGATTGGAAGGATTTTATTACTATCTTTAACGAAGTACACAACACACCAAAGCTATCGACAAATGTTGGTATAGTTTGTATTAAGATTAAATAATGCCTTTTGAAAACAAACATAAAATCAAAAATCCGTTAGTGACAATCTTATGGGTAGACATAACTTCAGATTCAAATTGGAAAGAACCGATAGACTTCGATAAAGAAACCTTACCTGTATGCGTATCAACAGGTTATCTATGGTCTAAAAATAGTAATTTTGTAAAAATATTTGCTGATTTCTCACTCAAAGAGAATGGTGAAATTGATGATTTAGGCAACACAACTATTATCCCAACTTCAGTTATAATTAAAATTATTGATCCAATAAAATATGGCAAAGACCAACGAAGCAAAGCTGTGGTTAAGAATAAAAAAGCTTAAACTAAAAGCTCATTTTACCCGCATAGAATCAAGTACTTTAAATGGAATTCCTGATGTGAATGTATGTGATTCTGGTTCGCATTATTGGCTTGAACTTAAATCAAATGATCTCAAGAACTGTGGCTTGTCAAAGTGGCAAATCAACTGGCACTGCGACAGAATTAAAGCTGGGGGATGTGTATTTATCTTGAATCAGACCCTTGAGCCGAGAGCCTTAAAACTTTTGACCGTGGATCTCGTTTCTCGTGCCCCGATTCTCGTTTCTCGTTTCTCGGACAATGAATCAGGCATGCGGCAGCTCCTGGGAGACGCTGCCTCCAGGGCCCGTGAACCTCGTTTCTCGTTTCTCGTTGAAAGAAGCTAGATTTTCTTCAACCTTCCAGCTCCAGCCTTCCCGCAGCAGGATCCACGGATCTCGTTCTCGTTCTTCAAGAAAAAGCGTTGTTAATCCTTTAAAAGTCTTGGACGCAGCGTCAGGGGGGAGATGGTAGCGTGAGGCGTGAAGCTCGGTTATAATTGGTGTGGGGAATAAGTTGTTTATCATTTTCCTTTCTTACTTGTTCCCCGTATCCCGTTTCTCGTTCCACGGCACAGATGTCCATGTATCTATTAAACTATAAGTTCCCCCTGCATGCAGGTAGCTCTGCTGGAAAAATATTTTTTTAAACTCTTGACATTTGGTGTGAGCTATCTTATTTACATGGGAGCAGGGACACACGGTCTTGTAAACTGGCTGGCCAGTCCCTGCACTAACAACAGGAGAAACAAATGACTAAGAAGACGTACTCTATCACTGCCTACTACAAGGATTACATGTTCTATGAAGTAGAAGCTTCCTCGCCTGAGGAGGCGAAGGAAATCGCTTTAGCCAACAAAGAAGATTGGGAACGCCCAGACAAGGAAGTTGAATGGGAATACTATCTTCCACCAATCATTGAAAATGTGGAGGAAGTGTAATGACTAAGAAACACAAAGTCGTAATTCAATGGGGCGCTACAGAAGGAGAAACTAAAACCTATTACTTTGACACTGAGAAAGAAAAAGAAATTTTTGCTCATGGTGTTGATGAAGCTATTGGATGGTTAGACTATAAAATTAAAGTTATAGATGAGAGGGCAGCATAATGTGGACAGATAAAAATACAATTGCCCTCTTGTGGGGTGTGGAAGACGTTCAGACTCAGGCTAACATTCGTGGCCTGAAGCTTACAAAGAAAGAATGCCGGAAGGTTCTTGAAGCGTGTTTGAATCAACATGATGCAACGTTAGGACTGTCGTGGGACATTCTTGATCACCACATCATCGTTATGTTCGGCGATAGAATCGGGAAGGCAGCGTAACATGTGGACATTGATAATAATCCTCGCGCTGATCGCGATCCTGTATCCGGAGACCGCTGCCACCATATGGATCGTCCTAGCCATCGGGGCATCGAAGCTGGTTTAATCTCGTTCTCGTTCAGGCTGCCGTGGTTCGTGTTACACTAAACAAGAATCAGGGAGCCTGCTGCCCGAAGCCCGTTGGTGTGGCGTTTGATGTTTGCAACTAGAACTAGAAAATCTGTACGGGGGACAGGTCATTGGAACTTCAACTTGGAAGTCCTTGTGCCTTATAGAAAGACTTTTTTACAACTAAATAGTGAAAATAGTCCATTGACATCATTTAACGAATATCTTATCTGTATGGGATAACTAACAATAGGAGAAAATATGGGCTTTGATTTATATGGAACTAATCCAAAAATAAAAGCAGGTACAAAAAAACCAAAAGAGATAGACTGGAAAAATGCAACGGAAGAAGAAAGAGACGAATACTTTAAAGCCGTTGATGAGTATGAGAACACTAATAAAGGTGTTTATTTCAGAAATAATGTTTGGTGGTGGAGACGACTTGCCGATTATATAATGGAACATACAAAGTGCGTTGATAAAGACGACTTTGATAAATGGCACGAGAACGGTGGTCACGAGGTTGATGAGGAGACTGCTATTCAGATAGCCAATCAACTTGAATATCTTTTGAACACAGGACACGCAACAAAGTACAAGCAAGAGATAGACGAGGAAATAAAAAAGGCAGAAGAACACAACAGCAAAGTTGAGAAGATGTTGTCGGAACTTCGTTTAGAGGTTGCCAAGATTGTTGGTAAAGAAAAAGCTGAACACATGGCACCCAGAGACTACCCAGAGCCGTTGAATAAAAAATGGTGGGAAATTACAAATCAAACTGACTACAAAGCTAACTATCCATTCAGTATTGATAATGTTAAGGAGTTCATAGAGTTCGCCAGAAATTCTGGTGGCTTTAGAATTTGCTAATCACATCACACGAGAACGGCTAACGCCGTTCTCGTTCTCGTTCCTGTCGGTGTTGTTTTATTATAAACTAAACCCTGCACGGCAGCACGGGGGGAACTGACTGCTTGTCAAGTAAAATAAATTTATTTTATCTATTGAAATCTTATTTTAATGGGATTATATAGATTGAAACAAACAATAGGAGTAATCAAATGACAAACAAAGTAGTAAAAATAAAACAATCTACTAAAGTTAGTAAAGATGAAAAAAAGTTTTTGCTTAACTATGGTATGATTAAAGAAACCATTAAGGGTTATAAGAAACAAATAGAACTGATGACACCACAAGTCGCAGAATTATTTGACAAAGTGAAATCAAATTTAATTGTCTTAGTTGATATGGACAACGACTTCGAGGGTTTCGCTCAAAAGATAAATCGTAAAATGAAACGATTTGATATAACAAAATTCAAAGAGGAGAACACAGAACTCTATGAAAAATATTTAGTTGATAGTGAATCGACTGAATATAAAGTTGAGTACAAATTGGCAAGACAGGCATAACTTACCAATACAACCTACACTAGAACCTTGTTATGTAGCTAGTGTAGGTTTTTAATTTATGTATTTAATATTTTTACTGTTGATAATTATTTTTTTATTTCTTGCATTAAAGAAATAAATCTTTATAAGTATATTTATAAACAAACAAGAGGAGTAAATATGCCAAACAATCTAATACAAATTGTTAGAAATAGTTTAACTGAAACTAATGCTAACACAGAAATAGAACAGGCAAGTAGCAACCCACTTGATACAAAGTTGAACTATCAATTTATGTACAAGCAGTTGGAAAGTGCAGTCGAGGAAATACTAATCAAGTACCCTAATGATGATGTAGTTAAGGAGTTGAGAAGTACAGTCATCAGAAATCTACAACCTATTCTACAATTACTAAAGAATAACCAAGAGTAATCGTTCTTGTATCGTGGGCTATGTAATCATAGCCCACATAATACCCACATAATAACCAGCATAATCACCAGCATCTAACCTGCTGAGCAACCCTCACCTGCCATCAGGGTACGCCTGTTGAACTGGGCAAGGCTCAACTAATAGGGCTACTATTAAAATCAACCACAACATCTAGTACCACGCATACAATCTATGATTGTAGCTAGGCTTTGGCCTAAAACGTAAGTTTTGAACATACATAGAAATTAAATTAGTTATGGTTTATATTAAAGGGGACCCATGGATAAATCGCTATTAACTACTGAACGTCTTCGTGAAGAAGTCGAAAAAAAATGGTTGAGTCACATAAAGTTGTGCCAAGATAATTTTTTATATTTTGTGCAGGAGGTGTGGCCTGATTTTATTTGTCGTAAAGAAAAGGACCCAAAGAAATGGGGGCACCATCAAATTATTGCTAATCAATTTACTAACATAGCTAGTCAGAAAAAAGGAAGGCTCATTATCAATATGCCTCCACGACATACTAAATCTGAATTTGCATCCTATCTTTTTCCTGCTTGGATGATAGGGAAGTTTCCTAAAATGAAAATTATGCAAGTGTCTCACAACGCAGAACTTGCAGTTCGATTTGGTAGTAAGGTTCGTAACTTGATGGAACAAGCAGAATACAAACAAATATTTGGTGATGTAAAATTAAAAGAAGACTCTAAAGCAAAAGGACGTTGGGAAACAAATCATGGTGGTGAATATTACGCTGCCGGTGTTGGAGGATCCATTACAGGACGAGGTGCTGATTTATTAATTATAGATGATCCACACACGGAACAAGATGCTATGTCTGATATGGCCATGGACCGTGCATACGAGTGGTATAACTCTGGACCAAGACAGCGTTTACAACCAGGAGGCTCGATCTTAGTTGTCATGACGAGATGGGCAGAAGATGATTTGACTGGAAGATTAATCAAAGCACAAAAGGAACCTAAAGCAGATAAATGGAAGTTAATTTCTTTTCCTGCAATATTAAATTCAGGTAAACCTGTATGGCCAGAATATTGGGAACTAGAAGAATTAGAAAAAGTTAAAGCATCTTTACCTGCAAGAAACTGGTCTGCACAATATATGCAAGAACCTACATCAGAAGAAGGAGCTATATTAAAACGAGAATGGTGGAGAGTATGGAAGAAAAAAGGAATTCCTAATCTTGCTCATGTCATACAATCTTATGATACCGCTTTCAGTGCAAAAGAAACTGCAGACTATTCTGCTATTACAACTTGGGGAATATTTTATCCTCACGAAGATAAAGGAGCTTGTTTAATTTTATTAGATGCCCTTAAAGGTAAATATGACTTTCCAGAATTAAAAGCAGTTGCATTTGAACAGTATAGGTATTGGGAACCAGAGACAGTAATCATAGAAGCTAAAGCATCAGGACAACCTTTATCACAAGAATTTAGAAGAATGGGTATTCCAGTTGTAGACTTTATGCCATCTAAAGGTAGAGATAAACACGTAAGAGTAAATGCTTGTGCTCCAATATTTGAATCAGGCTCCGTTTATTATCCTGAAGATTTACATTATGCATTAGAAGTTATAGAAGAATGTGCGGCGTTTCCTAATGGTGCAAATGATGACTATGTCGACAGTACCACTCAAGCTGTGTTAAGATACCGACAAGGTAATTTTGTTGAAACATTATCGGACTGGAAAGATCCAATGGACAGAATACCTAAAGAATATAAATACTATTAGGAGATACGATGTTATCAGAAAAACAAAAGAAGATTGCTTCAAGAGCAGGTAATCCAAATAAAATAGATGCTAAAGATTTTGCAGTATTAAAAGCTGAAAAAGCTAAAGGTAGAGGAATGGGTTTAGAAGATGAGAAATTAGAACCAGGTAAAGAATACATAGAAAGAGCTAAAGGTGGAATGACTAAAGGTCAAAAGAAAGTTGGCAAAGTCATGAGAGAGTTTAAAGCTGGTAAATTACATTCAGGTAAAAAAGGACCTGTTGTTAAAAATCCAAAACAAGCTATCGCAATTGCATTGTCTGAAGCTGGTATGTCTAAACCAAAAAAATTAAAACCAGTTAAAGCATTTATGGGTTTAGCAGCTATGGCAGCTAAAAACCCAATGTCAGGAATAGGTTTAGCTGCAAAAGCTTTTAAAAAAGGTAATAAATTTTTTGGAGAAGAAATCTTTAATGAAACAAAAGAAAATGTTGAAAAGAAAATGGGTGGTGGAATGATGACGCGTGAACCTATGGGCTATAGTCGAGGCGGCGGTGTCCGTGGTGGCAGAGCCGAAATCAAAGGTTTACGACCAGCTAAATTATCATAATGGCTAGAGGAACTTGTTGGGTTGGGTACGAACAAAAAGGAATGAAGATGAAAAAAGGTAAGCGTGTTCCTAACTGCGTAAAGAAAGCTAGTAAAGGTGAATACATGGATGAGTCTAAGGCTCATGAATCAAAAGAATCAAGAGCTGAAGAAGCTAGAGAAACAAGGCTTGAGAAAAAAGGATACGTAGAAACAAAATCAGGCAAGATGAAAAAAGTTCAAAAAGCTTACACTGGTAGAGCAGTAAGACAGCCTACAGAAACAGATACTGAGTTTGAGATTAGACATGAGTATCATACTCCATTTAAAGGACCACAAAAAGCATACGATGGTTCATTCATAGATGTAAAAATGAATGATAAAACATATTCAAACCCTAGTTATAAAAAATATTATAAGGGAATGCTTTAATGTCAGAACTAAAAAAAATTTTTAAAACTATTGAAAGAGGTTTGGGAAATAAAGTTCAAGGTGCAGGTATAGATATAACTGATTTATTTGATGCAAACGTATTAAATAAACAAGCTGGAGATTCAGCTTCAATTGGAGCTGGGTTTGATGTAACACAAGAAAAATTTAAACCAATTGCAAACTTAGCTGTAAAAAAAGGTCCAGTAGAAGGAGCAATTTCTGCAATGTCTAAAGATGATATAGCTGCTGGTTTATTATACAATACTGAAGACAAATCAGGTGCACTTTCTTTTCAAGCTAGTAAATCTCCAGAGGGTAACAATTTTTTATTAAGAGGTACAAAACGTTTTAAAACAGGTGGTTTGTTAAAACAAGGCAAACCAAAAATTGCATTACGTGGATGGAAGTAAATGTCAAAGTATCAACAGAAACTAAACGAACTTTTTGGTACAGAATCCACATCAGCCGTACCTTCTGATCCTGTAAAAGAAGATTCTTCAGGATTAGGTATTGCAGGAGGACTCGGGGTCCTTGGAGCGACAGGCGCGGGCCTTTATGCATTAGCCAAAAAAAGATTACCAGGTGCAAAGATAGCTGATGAAATTATTAAGAAAAAAATACCAGAGCTTCCTGTATCACGAACCACGGAACTCCCTGGTGATAAGGTTGCAGAAATATTAGATGTTGTTCCAACAAAAGTACAACGAGCAGCAGAAGTTGCACCATCACAATATCAACAATACATAGATCAATTTAAACAAATACGTGATGTAAGTAAAACTAAACCTTTAACTGTAGGAGGTAAGAAGGAAAGATTTGGTTCTGCACTTTATGACTATCTTGCTCAACATCCTGCTAATAAGCCTTTACCTGCAGATCAATGGATAAAAGAATTTTCAAATTTTAATAGATTAAGTTCTTATGAAATACCAATTCAGGGTGCTAAGATTAGGGGATCAATTACTAAAGAAGAATTGTTTGATACAAACATAGCTCAATTTGATAAAGAAGGAAAAGTTGTTGGTGGGTTTTTAAGATTAGCACAAGAAAACAATTTACCTGTGTCTAAATTAGATTTAATACAAATGGTTGAAAAATCACCTGCAGTTAATACTGTTATTAAAAGATTTAAATATCAAAATCCTGAAAAATTAAAAATGGATGTTGGTAGTTATATAGATGATGAATTAAGACTTTTAGATGATGTATCTAAAAAAATTAATGAATATTATGCTGGGCTTCCTGCAAAAGAACAAGCCACTACAAGTAATTTGATTACACGTGTTCAAAAAGGAATTATGGATTTAATAGGACAATCAAAAGGTGTTAAGGCTAGAGTTGAAAATGCTTTAGAAGGAGGATTGTTAGAAGAAAGATTAGCAAAAGAATATTTTACTTCTATTAAAGAAACTGGAAAATCAGATATAGGTGTTGGCGCTTTAAAAGATTTTATTAAAAGAGAATTAAATGTAGACCCTAATAAATTTTTACCTGCAGAAGCTTTAACCCCATTAGCAAATAAAGGAAGATCAATTGCAAGAAATATTCAATCACAAATTAATCAAGGATTAACTCCAAGATACGGAGAGCAATTCAGTTACAGAATACAAGGGGCTGAAGATTATTATGAAGATGTTGCTTATATTAAAAAAATTCCATTTGATAAAGATGTAAAGCCAGGAACTTTAAGTGCGCAAAAACATTTTCAAAAAGATGAAGAAGTTTTCAATAATCAAATCTATCATGTTAGATATGGAAAAAGATCATTAGAAGGTAATCCAAATAAAAAAGTATTTGCTATAGATGAAATACAATCAGACATTCAAGCAGTTGCTTTTCCAGCAGATCCAACACGATCTAAAGTTATAAACCCTTTTAACAGTGAACAAGAGTTTAACCAAGCGAATGTCGCTTTAAATAACATAAAAGATAAAATGAAAGCAATCTCTAGTAAGGGTGCAGCTATTACAGAAAAAGATAAAATTGAGTTTAGAAGACTAGCTTCTAATTTTGAGGAGCTTAGAAAAAAAACAATGAATGCTTCTAATGTTGCTAAAATTGAAGAAAGATATGGAAAGAAAGCGGATATACCATATCTTCCATTTTTTGACAGATCTTCTTATGGTGATCATGGATTAAAACAAACTTTAAAAACTGCAGCTGAAAATAATATAGATTGGGTTGTTATTAATCCAGTTGAAAGATTGCATGCACTTAGAAATTTAAATCCATCAAGTAATAAACCTTTTTATGGAAAATTAGGAGACTGGGAATTTTATGGAGATGCAGGAGGTAAAGCAGGAAGATTAGGTGTAACTGCAAAGTCTGATAGAGCAGATGATGTTAAATTAACAAATCCAAAACAATTTGCAATCATACCTGAGCGTATGAAGGATTTAGCAAGACAGTATAATACTGAGGCTAAAACAATTAATGTATCTTTATCAGATCCTGAAAAACCTTTTAAAGTTGTTGAAAAATTAAATCTTGATGAAAAATCAAGAAAAGCTTTAGGTATAAAATATAACAATCAACACATAGCTGCTTTTAAAACTGAAGAAGAAGCTGTGGCTTGGAAATCAATAACTGGAAAAGGTGGTTCAATAGTAAAAATGGAAGCTAATGATCCTAACCTGTATTACCCTGCTTTTGGTATAAAAGTCACAGAAACCATGAAGGGTACTCCTTTTAAACTGTATAAAAAAGAAGGCGGTCTAGTCGTTAATATATTTGCATGATATTATAATCTTTGTTATAACAAAGGAGTAAATCATGGCAAATAAAACACTTAAACGATTAGGAAAAGCCGCAGCAGTAGCTGGAGCAGCCTATGCAGCCTCAAAAATGTTAGGTGCGGGTGGAGAAGATCAAGCTATTAAAAAAGGTTTAGATATTACCAGAGCAAAACCATTTGGAATGTCTGACGATGCAGCAATGGCTAAAATTGCACAAACAGAACAAGCAGTTAAAACTGGTTTAGATATTACTAAAGCAAAACCATTTGGAATGTCTGATGAAGCAAGAACACCTGGTTTTTTTGGATCTATTAGAGGAGCATTAGGTAGAGCAGGAATGAAATTTAAAACAGGTGGATCTGTTATTGCAAAAGTAAAATTAGGAAGAACTAAACCTACAAAACTTTATTAATGGCTGAAATTGATAATAATAGTGAATCTCAAGAACCAGTTCTTGAAGAAAAAGAAGTTGATGTAGAAATTGAAACTCCAACTAATGAAGATCAAGTTGAAGAAGAAACTACAGAAGAAACTGAAGGAGATTTCTACAAAAACTTAGCAGAGGATATGGACGAGCGAGTACTTGCTCGTATGGCTAATTCCCTTATTCAAGATTACACAAAAGATAAAGTTTCAAGACAAGATTGGGAACAAACTTATACTCAAGGTTTAGATTTACTAGGTTTTAAATATACAGAACAAACTAGACCGTTCCAAGGAGCGTCAGGCGTGACTCATCCATTACTAGCCGAGTCCGTTACACAATTTCAAGCACAAGCTTACAAAGAATTATTACCACCAGAAGGACCAGTACGAACACAAGTTGTTGGTGCTGCAACTCGCGAAACTGTAGAACAAGCGCAAAGAGTTGAAGATTTTATGAATTACATGTTAATGGATCAAATGCAAGAATATACTCCAGAATTTGACCAATTATTATTTTATCTTCCAATATCTGGATCTACATTTAAAAAAATTTATTACGATGAAATTATGCAAAGAGCAGTTGCTAAATTTGTGCCTGCACAAGATTTAGTTGTGCCTTATTATGCAACTGATTTAAAAGATTGTGAAAGAATTACTCACATCATTAAGATGAGTGATAATGAAGTTCTTAAAAAGCAAAAGGCAGGATTTTATAGAGACATAGAACTATCAGTTAAAAGACCAGAAGAAAGTAATTTAAAACAAAAATTAGACGAAATTGAAGGTGTTAAACCTGCAGGAGATACAGAGTTTCAACATAATATATTAGAAATGCATGTTGATTTAGACTTAGAAGAATTCGAAAAAAATCCTGATTTAGATAAAAAAGACAGAAATATTAAAATCCCTTACATTGTAACTATTGATGAAGGCTCTCAAGAAATTTTATCTATATATCGTAACTACGATCCTGAAGATGAATTGATGAAAAGAACAGAATATTTTGTTCATTACAAATTTTTACCAGGTTTAGGCTTTTATGGCTTTGGATTAATCCATATGATAGGTGGATTATCACGAACAGCTACTTCTGCGCTAAGACAATTACTTGATGCAGGTACTTTAGCTAACTTACCAGCAGGATTTAAGTCACGAGGTATTAGAATTCGTGATGATGATCAACCTTTTCAACCAGGTGAGTTCAGAGATGTTGATGCACCAGGCGGAAATATTAAAGATCAATTCCAAATTTTACCTTTTAAAGAGCCAAGTCCGACTTTATTTCAACTTTTAGGCTTTTGTGTTCAAGCTGGACAACGTTTTGCATCAATTGCGGACATGCAATTAGGCGAAGATGTTGCAAATAGAGCAGTTGGAACGACAATTGCACTGTTAGAACGTGGTTCTAGAGTCATGTCAGCTATTCACAAACGAATTTATTACACAATGAAGCAAGAATTTAACCTTTTAGCTGATGTTTTTGCAACTTATCTTCCTCCAGTGTATCCATATGCTGTTACAGGAGCAGATCGAATGGTAAAAGTTCAAGATTTTGACGACAAAGTTGATGTTATACCAGTTGCAGATCCAAATATTTTTTCAATGTCTCAAAGATTCACACTTGCACAGACACAATTACAAATTGCACAGTCAAATCCACAAATGCATGACTTAAGAGAAGCATATAGACGTGTTTATGAAGCAATTGGAACTAGAGAAATAGATTTATTAATGCCACCACCACAACAACCAATGCCACAAGACCCTGCTTTAGAAAATGCACGATCTTTAAAAATGGAAATGTTGCAAGTATTTCCAGATCAAGACCACGATGCACATATTTCAGCTCATGGAGCGTTTATTCAAAGCAGAATGATACAAATTAACCCAATGGTTTACGCATTATTGCAAGGACACATATCAGATCATATATCTTTTAAAGCACAAGGTGAAATTGGTGCTATGATTTCTGAATCTGAAGAAATGTCAGCAATGGCACAACAAGATCCAGCAGGATTTGAAATACAATTTAACTCAATGGTTGCAAAAAGAATTGCAGAACTTACTGCGCAATTAGTTCAAGCAGAAGGAGGTTCTCAACAACAAGATCCACTAGTTGCATTAAAACAAAGAGAGTTAGATCTTAAAGCTATGGATATTCAAAGAAGAGCGCAAGAAGCGCAACAAGATATGGATCGCAAAGAAATGGAACTTGAGGAAAAATATGATTTAGAAAGATTAAAAGTAGAAAATCAAGAAGAACAAGCAGCTGAAAGAATGAAAGTTGCTCAAGATAAGTTAAAACTTCAAGAACAATCTTTAAGAGCTAAATCAAATGAACCAAAGAAAAAAGGTTAAACTTCCTGGTAAACGATTTGGCCCACCACCACTAAAAGGACCTGCTTCTCAAGGTTTAAAACTTAAAAAGAAAAAATGAGTAAAAGACAATTTGTAAAATTTGTTACAGATAAATTAGGTATTACTAAAACTAAACCAACAGTTAAAGAACTTTTTCAAGATAAACTTGGTTTATCTGATAGTGTTGCTGGTAATCAAGGTATTGGAGCTTTTGCAGATGAAAACTTAGGAAGTATGATTAAATTTTCTTCTAAAAGAGCAAATACCGAAACAGTTAATGCTAAAAAACTTTTAGAAAATTTTCATGATGAATATGTTACTAAAGACGGACTTATTAAACCTCCGAAAGGAGAAAACCCTTTAATCAATGTTTCTAAAGCATTTAATACAACTAAACTTATTGATGAAGGTGCACTTCCAATACAAATTAAAAATAATGTTTTAGGCAAAAAACTTGATGTAAACAAAACACCAAGATTAGTTAGTCAAATCGAACCTTATCTTGATAATGATAAATCAGAAGTTTTAAAAACAATTGCTTTAGGGTTGGGTAGAGAAAAAGCAAATAGAAAAGTATTGTTAAATGTAATTCAAAAAGAGTTTCCAGCAAATAATGCATTTACATCAGTTAAAAAATTTGAAGAAGCTTTTCCTACTGAAAGATTAAAAACAGATTTTATAATTAATAAAAAATCAGAGATTGATGAATTGTTAGGTGCTTATGGACTACCTTTAAAATCTTCAGAATCATTAAGTAAGTCAGCTCAAAATATTAAAAGTATGTTTAATGTTGATCAAAGAAGACAACTTATGACTCAAAGAGGCAAAACTTTAAGTAAAGTTCAAGCAGGTGAAATAGAAGCAAAAGGTCAAGGCTACGGAAAAGAAAGAACACAAATAATGACAGCTTATGCTCCTGAAACAGTTACTTCTTTTTTACGTAGTGGACCAGAAAAACTTTTTGAAGCTAGATTTAGAAATTTGTTAGAAGGTAAAAAATTTTTAGGTTACAATGAAAATTTAGAAAGAGTTTTAACTCCAGTTTCTGGTTTTACAAAACAACATAGAACTCAACTTGCAGTTGCTAAGGCTTTTAAAAAATATGGAATGCCTAATGAAGTTATTGAATCTTTTGGTTATAAGAATATTATGATTCTTCCAAACCCATCAAATATGGTTTTGTCAAAATATGAAAATCAAGCTACAACTTTAATTAAACAAGCTGTAAAAGATGATATGAAACTTAGAAATATAACTTTTAAAAATCAACTTGGATATGCAACTAGTAAAGAATTAGATCAAATTCCAAAACTGAGTGAAAATTTATTAAAAACAAGAAATAAAATAAGTGAAATAAAAAATAGTTTACCAGAAGATTTGCAATTAGCATTTAATCCTATTACTGTACAATTAAACAGTGGAGTTAAATTTAAACCAATACAAAGTTTTATTAATGATTTTGTTGGTACAGATGTTGCAACAGCAAAAGCTACAGGTTTAGTAAAAGGGTTGGCTAGATTAGGTGTTCCTGAAAAAACAATTAAAAAGGCTTATGACAAAGCTTACTTAGATGTTTTAAATGAAGTAAAAGCTGGTAAATTTTCTCAATCCACACCAGAAACTATGGTTGTGCCTTTTGAAAAAATAAAGTATAAACTTAAAAGGGGAGGAATCGTTGAACTCATACAAAACGTTAACTAAAGAACAAAAAATAATATTTCTTGCAGGAGTATTTGAAGGTGAAGGATCCTTTGGTTTTTGGGGAAAAGAAAATAAAAATAATAGATATTTTAGGATTCAAGTGAGAATGACTGATGAAGATATTGTTGTTAGATTTGTCGATTTTTTTAAACTTGGTTATATTAATTCACACACACCTAAAAAAGATCATTTAAAAAAATCTTGGAAATGGACTGTAGCCGGAGATAAAGCAATGAGTGTGATGTTGCAAATGGCTCCTTATCTTGGTATAAGAAGACAGGAGAAATTTGAACAATGTTACCAATCATTCAAGCAGTTGCCCCACTTGCGAAAATCTTATTTAACACAGTTGATAAAGCAGTCGCCGACAAAGACCTTGCAGCAAAATTAAAAGCAGATCTGCAAACGCAGATGCTACAATCTCATACTCAAGAGTTAACTGCAGCAGCTAAAATTATTGAAGCAGAGGCTAAAGCAGGCTGGTTCGCTAGCTCGTGGAGGCCCCTTTTAATGTATGTATTAATTTTTATATTAATATGGAATTATGTACTAGGACCAGTAATCTTATTCTTTTTTAAAGCTTCTATAACTATAACTCTTCCAGGAGATGTTTGGACATTATTACAAATAGGTCTTGGTGGTTATGTTGTTGGTAGATCAGCGGAAAGTGTTGCGAGAACCATGGCAAATAAACCACAACAAAAAGAACAAGAAAATGGATAGAGGTCCAAACGACTTAGAAAATATCATTTTTAAGTTGCAAAAACAAATTAAATTGTTAAAAAAGAAGTTAAAAAAATGATATTTAATTTAATTAAAAAATTTTCAGCTTGGCTAGATTATTGGATTTGGCGACAAGAATTGAAAAGAAAAATCAAAAGAAATCAAAAATAATTAAATGCTTGATGTAGGAACAGTTAAAATAGTAGCTAATTACATCAAAAAACGCATCGATGAAACCAAGCAAGATATTTGCTATGGTATAGACTCTCTCGACAGGCTCCACTATGCTAAGGGCAAGCTCAGTGCTCTAGAAGTGCTGCTTCAGGATCTTAAAGACCTGCTAAAAAAAGAGGAGAATGTCGATGACGATAATAACACCTGATAAGGAACTCATCCTTCCTAAAACCGATGATACCGAACAAGAAGGTATTAAAATCCCTACAGACCCAGAGGGTATTAAAAAATACTTAGACAGTTTACCTGATCCAGTTGGATATCGAATGTTAATTCGACCATATTCTGGAAAGAATAAAACTGATGGAGGTATTTTACTTTCTCAACAAACACACGATACTATTCAAATGACCACGGTCGTTGGTTTAGTAATCAAAATGGGAACTTTATGTTATGAGGATAAAGAAAAATTTCCAGATGGTGCGTGGAGTAAGGTTGGAATGTTTGTTATGTACGGTAGATATGCTGGATCTAGATTTAAAACTAGATACGGAGAACATCGTATTTTAAATGATGATGAAATTATTGGTATTGTTAGAAAGCCTTCTGACGTTCTTCATCTATACTAAGGAGATAAAAAATGGTTGAAGAAACTAAAAAACAACCTGAAGTTGAACTTGATACGGATGATGTTAATGAAACAGAAATCCAATTAAAAGATCAACCTAAGGTAAAAAAACAAGAACCCAATCTTAATGTTGGTGAAGTAGATCTTGGTTACACTACTTACGATAATAAAAAAGAAGAAAAAGCACAAATCGTAATTGAGGAACAAGAAAAAACTTCTCAACCTAAAGTTGAAACAAAAAAAGAAGAAGACACTGACGATTTATCAAATTTGTCAGAAGGTGTTCAAAAAAGAATAGATAAGCTAACTCGAAAATATCGTGAATCTGAACGCAGAGAAAAAGCTGCATTAGATTATGCGAAAGCGTTACAGAAAAAATACAGTGAATTTGAACAAAAGTATGATTCTGGAGAAGAACTTTATATTAAAGAATATGAAGCAAGAATTGACGCTCAAAGAGAACAAGCTAAAATTAAGCTTAAGGAAGCTACTGAATCTCAGGACTCTACTAAAATTATGGAGGCTACTGATGAACTTACAAGACTTGCTGTTGAGAAAGAAAAAGCAAGAAGAGTAGTGATTGATAGAGAGCAAAGGTTAAAACAGGTTAAAGAAAAACCACCTGAAACTTTTGTTCAACCTGAAGCTAATATTGAACAAATTCCTCCACAACCTAGCGAAAAAGCTAAGGCGTGGGCTCAAAAAAATACTTGGTTTGGTAATGATAAAATCATGACCAATGCTGCTTTTACTATCCATGAAGATCTAGTGGGCATGGGTGTTGAAGTGGAGAGCGAGGAGTATTATAATGAGATAAACAAACGTATGACGGAAAGTTTTCCTCATAAGTTTGCGCAAGAACAAAGGAAACCCGTTCAAACTGTTGCTTCCGCTGGAAGAAAACAGGAAGGACGCAGAACTGTGAGACTCACCAAATCACAGGTGGCTATTGCCAAAAAATTAGGGGTGCCACTAGAAGAATACGCTAAATACGTGAAGGAGGCTAATTAGTATGAGCGATAAAAATAAAAGAACTTCACGCGCGTCTGAAGAAGTAAAACAAACAAGGAATAAACCTTGGACGCCACCATCATCTCTGGATGCACCACCTGCGCCAGAAGGCTTTGTCCATAGATGGATCAGAGTCGAGTCAATGGGTTTTCAAGATACAGCTAATGTATCGAAGAAAATGAGAGAAGGTTGGGAATTTGTGAGAGCTGAAGAGATTAAAAATCGAATCGGTGAACACAGTTATCCAGTCATCCATGACGGCAGATACGCAGGGTTGATCGGGGTTGCTGGCCTTGTGTTGGCAAGGATACCGGAAGAGATTGCAAAGTCTCGCGCTGAGTACTTCAAAGGAATTACTCGAGATAGATTAAACGCGATAGACAATGATCTCATGAAGGAACAACGACCGGAGATGCCTATTAATATTAATAGACAATCTCGCGTAACTTTTGGTGGTGGACGTAAGTCATAATTTTTTGACAAAAGTCGACCACTGTATAAAAACTAAAACTAGGAGAAAACAAATATGGCAAACGTAGTTGAAAAATATGGTCTAAGACCATCAAGACAACTAAACGGAAGCCCATTTATTAACGCACAAAACCGTTATAGAATTGCAGCAAATTATGGCACTGCGATTTACCAAGGTGATCTGGTTATTCCAGTTACTGGTGGTGGAATCGAAAGAGCTACTGCTAACACTTCTAATGCGGTTGTGGGTGTTTTTAATGGTTGTTTTTATACAGATCCAACAACTCAGAAGCCTACTTTCAGTAACTTCTATCCAGGAACTGTTAACGCCAGCGATATCATCGCTATGGTAGTTGATGGACCAGATACAGTTTATGAAATTAAATCAAATGCTTCTTTTGCTGTTGCAGATTTGTTTAGAAACTATTCCATAACAAATACAACGGGCAGTACTAAGACTGGTATATCTTTTGCACAATTAGATGTAGCAACGTCTGGTACAACAGGAACTTTTGCGGTTCAAGCAATTGATATCACACAAGATCCTTTTAACAGTGATTTAACCGTTTCGAATGTAGGAGTACTTGTTAGAATTAACAATCACTTCTATCGTCAAGGCGGAACAGGTCTATAATAGGAGAATAAAATATGGCTATATCACGTTCGCAGCTAGTCAAAGAACTAGAGCCAGGATTGAATGCACTATTCGGCCTGGAATATAACAGATACGACAATGAGCATGCGGAAAT